>OHIK01000015.1_pt1 | contig 128351 bp, 78 predicted proteins | sample 1568241 | NCBI WGS metagenome assembly OHIK01 (sample SAMEA3879567, study PRJEB24766) | human gut metagenome | biome: human-associated habitat; feature: feces | place: USA | collected 1985/1987 | reverse complement strand
CCAACGACCCCGAGATTACAAATCACGTGCTCTGGCCAACTGAGCTAAAGAGGCGATACTTCTAAAAGCAGCCGTTTCGTCACCACGGCGAAACGGCTGCAAATTTAGATATTATTTCTTACATACCAAATTTATCTACCGTTTTTTTTATTTGGCTCTGATTTTTTCTTTGAATTTAACCAGTTGCTTCTCCAAAGCCTCAACACAATCGTCTATCGCCCCTTCGAAAGTATCGTTTATTTTATCAGCGAAACATTCCCCGTTCTTCACGGACAACATTATACTGGCCTGCTTGTTCTTCACCGTCTCAGGCTTAACCACCTTCAATGTAACCTCTGCCAATATAATACCATCGAAGTATTGCTCCAATTTAGAAACTTTCTTCTGAATAAACGCCTCCAACTGTGCAGTTGCGTCGAAATGAATTGCTTGAATTCTAACGTCCATAATAACCTCCTTCTTTTTTTGCTCTTGGATGAGCATGATACACTTTTTTTAATTCCTCAAAGGTTGTATGCGTGTAAACACTGGTAGACGCTAAACTGCTATGACCTAATAAATCTTTCACAGCGTTCAGCTCGGCTCCGTTGTTTAACATACTCGTTGCAAATGAATGTCGTAACACGTGTGGACTTCGTTTCGCCAGCATGGGTATCTCCGACAATTGCTTTTTTACTATATTATAAACAATCCCCGTCGACAACTGGTTCCCATTCTTTCGAACGAAAAACCATTCACCGGCTGCCTCAACCTCACGATCACGGACTTCCGTGTATGCAAGCATTAAGTTTTTTAAACCCTCCGCAAAAGGAATCAACCGCTGCTTGTTCCGTTTTCCGGTAACCTTGACCTGCATCGCCTCATAATCTACATCCACGTTTCGTATGCCGATTAACTCTGAGCGGCGCATCCCGGTATCGTATAGCATCTCAATGACCAACCGATTCCTCACACCTTCAAAATCCTCATCAAATCCGTCCCCGTCCAACAACGCCTCCAACTCGCTATCCTTAATAAAATAAGGTAAGGGTTTCTTCGTTTTCGGACCGCTCACCAATCTCAACGGATTCGCGGAGACAATCCCCCGTTTCATGAGAAACTTAAAAAAAGATTTCAAAGAACTTAATTTCCGGTTTACCGATACGGGAGAGAGCTTCTCGTCCATCAAACTGACGATCCAGCATCTCACGAAATCCGAGTCGATTCCCCCGGGGTCGAATACACCTTCTCGATGCTCCCTTACATACCTCTGGAATTGGTCCAAGTCTTTCGAATAGGCACCAATCGTATAATCGGAATAGTTCCGCTCATACCGGAGATAGTTTAGAAAGTCATCGATCAGCATATTCTCGTTGCATCAACATTCATGCAACGAAAATAGGAATAAGAATTCAATAAAACAAGCCCGGAAGCTATAATTATTCTTCTACTTGTTGCAAATGCTGTACGTAGATAGCACGCATAGTCTGCTTTCTCTTCGTAACAGACGGTTTCTCGAAAGCCTGACGGCCTCTCAATTCCTTGACTACACCTGTTTTCTCGAACTTTCTCTTGAATTTCTTAAGCGCCTTCTCGATGTTTTCGCCTTCTTTTAATGGAACTACGATCATAATTTAAATTGTTATATTGTTTAATTATTTATATCCTCAAATTGAGCGGCAAAATTACTGATTGTTTCGGGATTAGCAAAACTTTCAGCGATTATTTTTATAAAAGATGCCTTTCTCCGTAATTATAGCCGTGATTAGCTCGTGGGGAGTAATGTCGAAGGCGGGGTTATAGACTTTTACGTCTTTCGGGGCCATACGCCTTGAATACCACATCTCGGTGACCTCATCGGGGTTACGCTCCTCTATCACAATGGAATCGCCGTCCGGGCACGAGCTATCGATGGTGGATGTCGGGCCTAATACATAGAAGGGGATCTTGTAATGCCGGGCCAAGATAGCCACTCCGGACGTGCCGATCTTATTCGCCACGTCGCCATTGGCAGCCACACGGTCGCAGCCGACGACCACGGCTTGCACCCAGCCTTTCCGCATGACGATGGAGGCCATATTATCGCAAATCAGCGTTACGTCCACGCCCGCCCTGCTTAGCTCATAGGCCGTGAGCCGGGCGCCTTGCAACAAAGGACGGGTCTCGTCGGCGAAGACCTTGAAACCATAGCCTCTCTCCTGCCCCAGATAAATCGGCGCCAAGGCGGTACCATATTCCGAGACCGCCAGATGTCCGGCATTGCAATGCGTAAGGATTCCCATCCCGGGACGGAGCAGGTCTAGACAATTCTCGCCGATCCGCCGGCAAGCGGCGGCGTCTTCCTCCCGGATCGCGATCGCTTCCTTATATAATAGCTCTTTCCATTCCGGGACCGACAAAGTGGGATGAGCGCCCAATACCTGCTCCATCCGGTCCAGCGCCGCCACCAGATTCACCGCCGTCGGACGGGAACCGGCCAGATACTCCTTGATCCTCCGAAACTCATTCACGAAAACAGATTTCTCCCCCGTATCGATCCGACGGGCGCAAACGTAGATCCCGTAAGCGGCCGCCACCCCGATAGCGGGCGCTCCACGTACCTTTAATTTATAGATAGCGTCCCATATCTCCTCGGCAGTGGTAAGGGTCAGATACGCTTCTTTACCCGGCAGCAGAGTTTGGTCCAAAATGATCACACCGTCCGCTTGCTCGTTGAAACGCACGGTCCTTAAATCAGCTAGAGTTTGTATCATTCGATATAAAATATTAATAGTTCACGGGCCCCAGCGTAGCTTCTATCGCCACCCCCGCGGCGGTAACCGCTATCGCTCCTACGACAAGGCCTGCCGTAGCCCCATGGGTCTCTTTCACGTAAAAGAAATCGCCGGATTGCTGCTGCCCCTCATCGAAATACTGGGGAGCCACGTCGCCTACCTTGATCAATTTCGCCAGATAGAAGTTCCGCTCAAAAGAGGAATGCTTCAAGGGCTTCCCATTGGTCCCTCCGGCGAACAACGTCAAGTAGCTACGGAATCTCAGCGGAGAATCTTCTTCCGTAAAATCCTTCACTCGGATATTTACGGTGGTGTTCGCCTTTGTTGTCATTTGCTCCTTTACATACTCCTCCTTCGGGATCTCGTTAAACGGGAAATTGGCTAATTGCAAAGGCGTATTGACTAATTTAGAACGCGGCGGGATAAACTCAACGCCTTTCGGCAAACTCACATCACCGGAGAAGACACCTTCCGAGTAGCTCCACCCGCTGCTATTCCTATCGCTCCAATGGAAGGAGCTACCGGATGCCACGCTAGAGCTCTCGCCTCTCACCGAGGCCACTTTCGGGTCGTAGGTGGTAGCTACGTCATCGATAATCAACGCCGACCTCCCCCAATCCACATACAAGGGTTCATCCAATTTATTATAAATGGTAATAGTAACCGGGGCGTTCTCCCCCCAGAAACGATAAGAGATACGTACCGTATCGTTTTCCTGCACAAAATCACCTCTCTCATTCTTCTCCCCGACGGGGTCATTCGAGTTCAACATCGAATAATAATAAGAAGAACATGCGCTCAAGCCGAGAAGCAGAGCCGCAAAGACAAAAAGATAAAGCAGATTCCTCATGGCACTTCTTTTTTGTTTCTACAAAGCTAGCAAATTATTCCTTGATATCTATTGGGTGCCTTATCTTTAACTTGATTTAAAGGGATCGGTTCACAAGGTTGTGGACCACAAGGCTGTGAGCCCATACACGTTTATCATAACCTTTAGCTCTTTTATCCGGAATCCTAACCCTTTTCTCCTTTATATGTTGTACCTTTGAAGCTGAAGTATTCATCATCTACCATCCGTTGGACAATCATCCAACAGATGGTAGATGATCGTCCAACAGTTGGTGCATGATCATGCAACGGCTGTTGGAAGATGAATCCTTCTTGAAGAAACCGCTAAGCTCGCCTATAGAAACGGGTAAGCGATCCAGAAGAATCAGACAAAAGATCTATAACCATTTAAACACAGCACAGATGTCAGCAAATTACAAGCTAGTCAGAAACCCCAACCCGAATCCAGAGGAATCCGGGAAGTCATTACCCCTACATCCTCGTTTGGTCTCTTGCGGGACGATACATACGGATGAGTTCATCAATAGAGCGAAGTCCCGGTCTTCTTTCTCGCCCGCGGATATGAAAGGGATCTTGCAGCTTTTCCAAGACATGATGGTGGACTTCCTCATATTCGGTTATAACGTGGAGCTAGAGGGGATCGGCACTTTCAGCGTCTCACTGAAAAGCCGGCCCGTGATGGAAAAGAATGAGATCCGGGCGGAATCCATCCATTTCAAGGACGTGAAGTTCAGATCGTCCAAGGAACTAAGAGACCGGCTGAAGACCATGCCGGTGTTTCGTGACGAGTACACGGTTAGCGATCCCGCATATCCCTCCGCCAAGGAATGCGAACAAGAGGTATTCCGTTATCTGGAGACGAACCCTTTTATCCACCAGAAGAAGTATATGTCGCTCTGCGGATGCTCCAGAAGTAAGGCTTCCCTCGACTTGCGGCGGCTGGTAGAGGAAGGGAAACTGCGGTGGGAAAAGCTAGGTACTTCCCATCTATATTATAAGGTAGAAGAGCCGGTCCCCGGCGAGACAAATCCAAAATAATTCATTAACTTTGCGAGTATTAATGTTGACTAAAATAAAATGCGATGAAAACAAACATTCCTGAACGTATCGCCGCCCTACGGGAGGCTATGAGACAACAGAAGGTTGACGCTTACATCATACCCAGTTCCGACCCGCACCTAAGCGAGTATCCGGCCGATCGCTGGAAATCGAGAGAATGGATATCCGGCTTCACCGGCTCGGCGGGAACGATCGTGGTCACCGCGGACAAGGCGGGCTTATGGACCGATTCCCGGTATTTCCTGCAAGCGGCCAGCCAACTGGAAGGTTCCGGTATCGAACTCTATAAGTTGGCGCTTCCGGAGACACCGTCTATCACGGAATTCCTCTTGCATGAGTTACACGCCGGACAGGCCGTAGGGCTGGACGGGCAAACCTATAGCGCCGCCGAAGCGAGTGCCTTGGCAAATAAACTAAGCCGTAAAGAAATCAAGCTGGATACCTCGGCTGACCTGATCGAGGGTATCTGGAAGGACCGTCCCGCCGTACCCGGGAACCCGATATTCGAGATGCCGGAAGCATTAAGCGGAGCCTCCGTGCACGAGAAACTAGACCTAATCAATAACCAGTTGCGGAGCGAGGGCGCCGATTGCTTGATCCTCGCCGCCTTGGACGAGATCGCGTGGACATTCAATATCCGGGGTACGGACGTGACCTATAACCCGGTCGTAGTCAGCTACGCCTTCGTATCGGAGGACGAGAGCGTGCTTTTCATCAAGCCGGAGAAGCTGACCGCCGAGATCACCGAGCATTTGAAGAAAGAAGGGGTTACGCTGGCCGAATACTCCATGATCCAGAGGTATCTGTCCCGCCTACCGGAAAACAGCCGGGTATTCGTGGATATGAACAAGACGAACGTCTCCTTATACGATGCGATCCCGGGAAGCTGTACGATCGTGGAAGGGATCTCCCCCGCCAATCACTTGAAGAGCATCAAGAACGAGACCGAGATCAAGGGATTCCAAAACGCCGTGGTAAAAGATGGTGTCGCCTTGACAAAATTCTATATCTGGCTGGAAAAGCAAATGGCGGAAGGAGCCCAAGTTACGGAAATCAGCGCCGCCGAGAAGCTGACAGCCTTACGTGCGGAACAACCGCAATACATCATGGATAGCTTCGGCACGATCTGCGGCTACGCCGAACATGGAGCGATCGTTCATTACTCCGCTACGCCGGAGACGGACGCAACCTTGAAACCGGAGGGATTGCTTTTAATCGATTCCGGCGCGCAATATCTGGACGGTACGACGGATATCACCCGCACGATCGCCCTTGGAGAGCCGACGGAGCAGATGAAAAAGGATTTCACCCGTGTATTGAAAGGTACGATCAGCTTGGCGAAAAGCAAGTTTCCCGCCGGAACACGAGGCTCTCAGATCGATATCCTTGCCCGTAAGGCGCTATGGGATTCCGGCATTAATTATTTGCACGGAACCGGTCACGGTATCGGCCATTGCCTGAACGTACACGAAGGCCCCCAAAGCATCCGCATGGAGGAGAACCCGGTGACCTTGAAGCCCGGAATGGTAATCAGCGACGAGCCGGCCATGTATCGTACCGGCGAATACGGTATCCGTACGGAGAACATGATCTTGGTACGTGAGGATAGCGAGACGGAATTCGGGAAATTCCTAGGATTCGATACACTGACGCTTTGTTTCATCGACACGAGCTTGATTATCATCCCCATGCTCTCTGTCCGTGAGCACGCTTGGCTGAACAAGTACCACCAAATGGTCTACGACAAGATCAGCCCGTTCTTGAACGAGGAAGAGAAAGCTTGGCTGAAAGAGAAAACAACAGAAATCTAACTAATTGAAAATGGAGAATTGAGAATTGAAAATTATTTATTCTCTATTCTTAATTCTCAATTCTCCATTTTCAATTTTCAATTAACAAGTATGGCTTTAATTAAATCCGTTCGTGGCTTTACCCCGAAGATCGGTAAAGACACTTTTTTAGCAGACAACGCCACTATTATAGGTGACGTAGAGATCGGTGAAGGTTGCAGTATCTGGTTTGGTACCGTGCTTCGCGGCGACGTGAACTCGATTCGCATCGGCAACGGCGTGAACGTACAGGATGGTTCCGTCCTTCACACCTTATATGAGAAATCGACAATCGAGATCGGCGATGATGTATCCATCGGCCATAACGTAACGATCCACGGGGCGAAGATTTGTAATGGCGCCTTGATCGGAATGGGCTCCGTGGTACTGGATCACGCCGTAGTAGGCGAGGGAGCGATCATCGCCGCAGGTTCCGTAGTATTAAGCAAGACGATCGTCGAGCCGGGCAGCATCTACGCCGGAGTTCCCGCTAAGTTCGTCAAGAAGGTAGATCCCGAGCAAGCGAAGGAGATCAACCAGAAAATAGCCAAAAACTACCATATGTATTCTTCTTGGTATAAAGAATAAGGACATGTATTTGATTATTTGAATTATAAACCATATATTTGTATCTGTAAAGTAACAACCAAAGGGTTACATGAAAAATGATTCAAATAATAGGGTTCCAGCCAATAAACACTATTTGTCCCGAAGAGTGGGATGGATAGTGTTTATTTTTATGCTGGGAATAGGAGGATATCTGGCGTTACCCTCCAATTATTATCTACGTAGGGCCCTTATCCATTTGTTACCCAAGATCGATCAATATCCGATTTTCGAGAACCGGGTCGTAAAAGCAGGTTCGCCCCGCCCTTGGGAACTATCGGAAGCTTACAATACGAAAAGTATTCCAGAGCGTTATCTTCCCCGGTTTGAGGAGCTGGGTACGGTTGCCTATGTAATCATCCAAGACAATCGATTGCTATTCGAGCAATATTGGGAAGATTACTCCCCGGAATCGCATAGCAACTCCTTCTCGATGGCGAAAAGCATCGTCTCGTTAGCGATCGGCTGTGCTATCGACGATGGATTTATCCGCAATGTCGATCAACCGGTAAGCGACTTTTTCCCGGAATTCAAGGGATACGACGGAAAAGCCCTAACGCTTCGCCATTTGCTGACCATGAGCGCCGGCGTGGATTTCGACGAGGCTTACAGCTCTCCTTTCTCTCCTACCACCCAGTTGTATTATGGCGATGACCTACAGGAAATCGCCTTCGGGATGAAAGAGATCGACGAGCCCGGCGTAAACTTTATCTACCAAAGCGGCGTGACACAACTGCTGGGCTTTATCGTGGAGAAGGCTACCGGCGAGAGACTCAGCGATTATGTATCCCGCAAACTATGGACTCCGATGCACGCCGAGGAAAGCGCCCTTTGGAGCCTCGACCGGAAGGACGGCATGGAAAAAGCCTATTGCTGTTTCAACAGTAACGCCCGTGATTTCGCCCGCTTCGGACAATTATTACTCAACAACGGTCAATGGGATGGCCAGCAATTGATCTCTCCCGCTTATCTGGCGGAAGCGACAAGCCCCGATACCCGTCTTGTCTATAAGGATCTCGGCAAACCCAACCATTGTTACGGATTCCAATACTGGATTCTCGATTACAAAGGGATGAAGATCCCTTATATGAGAGGAATCTTGGGGCAATACGTCTTCACGCTCCCGGAAAAGAACGCCGTGATCGTAAGACTCGGGCACAAACGCAGCGATACTTATACCGCCGACCAACATTATCCGGACGATATAAATACATGGTTGGACGCGGCGATGGACTTACTTCAATAAGAATCTATTTATCAAACGATCTAATAAATAAACGCACATGAGAAAAACGATTTTAACGACAGCGCCATTGGCGGCACTCCTATTGTTTTCTTGCGCACAGAAACCCAGTACGCAAAAGCCGGACATCACGTATATGCCGCAACCACCGTTCAATCCGCCGACGTATGTTTGCTACAAGGCCCCCGCTCCTATCAAGATCGACGGAAAGCTTTCTCCCGGGGAATGGGACGCGATACCTTGGACCAGCGACTTCGTAGATATCGAAGGCGACAAACGCCCGGCCCCTCACTTCCAGACCCGGGCCAAGATGACTTACGATGATAACGGAATGTACTTCGCCGTCCTTATGGAGGAGCCGCACGTATGGGCGACCATCACGGAACACGACGCCGTGATCTTCCATGACAACGACTTCGAGATCTTCTTGAATCCTACGAACGACACCCATAATTATCTGGAATACGAGGTGAACGCCTTGGGTACGGAATGGGACTTGTTCTTAACCCGCCCCTATCGGGATAATCCGCAAGTATTGAATAACTGGGAGTTTGCCGGAATGAAATCCGCTGTTTATGTGGACGGTACGCTGAATAACCCGAAAGACACGGATAAATCATGGAGCGTAGAGGTATTCATTCCTTGGACTTCCGTATTCCAAATGGACAGAGGAAAAGAAAAGCCGGAAATCGGCGAGCAGATCCGTGTGAACTTCTCCCGCGTGGAATGGACAACGGACGTGAAAGACGGTAAATACGTGAAAGTCCCTATCCAAGGAGAGGATAAGATTCGCGAGTACAACTGGGTATGGGCGCCTACCGGGGTAATCAATATCCATATGCCCGAATACTGGGGTTATGTTCAAATATCGGATAAGATCGCGGGAGAAGGTGAGACTCCTTTCGTAAAACATCCTTCGGAGGAGACGAAATGGATCTTGCGTAATTTATATTACCGTCAGAATGAGTTCGCCGCGACCTTCGGACATTATGCCGATAACATCAACGACTTGAAGGCAAACGAGCTATGCCCGCAAGAGATCGCCAATCAACTGGAAATACATACGACACCTTCCATGTATGAGATATCGCTACCCGCACCAGACGGTACGGTATGGAATATCCGGCAAGACGGTCTGGTATGGCCTAAAAAGAAATAACACAATTTATTAATCAACTAAAATATCATGAAGCAAAAGAATTTATGGATAGCGGCCTTGGCTTTAGGCATCACGCTATCGGCTCACGGACAACAAAGCGGTGGAGGCATCTCACCCACGATGTTGCAGCAAATCAAACAGTCTTATCAGGGAACGCCGGCCGATAAGGCGATCCGTAACGCGATCACCAATAACGACATCAACAAGCTTGCCGTTAATGGGGAGAGCAAGAACAATCTGGATACTTACTTCTCCAATAAGGTAGAGAGCAAAGGGATCTCCAACCAACGTTCCTCGGGCCGTTGCTGGCTTTTCACGGGATTGAACGTATTCCGTGCGCAGGCGATCCATAAATACGACATGGGTGAATTCCAGTTCTCCCAGAATTATTCTTTCTTCTGGGATCAATTGGAGAAAGTGAACCTTTTCTTACAGGGCATCATCGATACCCGCTTGAAACCCATGGACGACAAAATGGTGGAATGGTTATTCAAGAACCCGATCGGAGACGGAGGGCAGTTCACGGGTGTCTCCGATATCTTGACCAAATATGGCGTGGTTCCCGCCGAGGTCATGGTAGAGACCAACAGCAGCAACAGTACCGGACGCATGAGCAACCTGATCGGATTAAAGCTGAAAGAATACGGCTTGCAACTTCGCGACCTGTCTACGACCAAAGGCACGACCGTAGCGGATCTGGAGAAAAAGAAGACCGAGATGCTAGGTACGATTTACCGTATGCTCGTATTGAACTTGGGAGAGCCGCCTACGAAATTCACGTGGACTCGCAAAGACGCTAAAGGGAATCCGGTAGAGACGAAGGAATATACGCCTCAGTCCTTCTTCCAAGAATATATCGGAGACGATTTGAAAAACAACTATGTCATGTTGATGAACGATCCGAGCCGCGATTATTATAAATTGTATGAGATCGATTACGACCGCCACGCTTACGATGGCAAGAACTGGACGTACGTAAACCTTCCGATCGAGGATATCAAACAAATGGCTATCGCTTCCATCAAGGACAGCACCATGATGTATTTCTCTTGCGACGTGGGCAAGTTCTTCGATCGTGACAGAGGTATTCTGGATGTAAACTTCTACGATTACGGTTCATTGCTGGGTACCACATTCGGTATGGATAAGAAACAACGTATCCAGACATTCGCTAGCGGTTCCTCTCATGCCATGACCTTGATGGCTGTCGATCTCGACAAGAATGGAAAGCCGAAGAAATGGATGGTCGAGAATAGTTGGGGCCCCGGAGCGAACGCCGGCCACCTCATCATGACAGACCAATGGTTTAATGAGTATATGTTCCGTCTGGTAGTCAACAAAAAGTACATCACGGATCAAGTCAAAGAGATCTTGAAACAAACACCGACCCGCCTTCCCGCTTGGGACCCGATGTTCGCTGAAGAGGATTAAGACAAAAACACGGATGAGATAGACAACACAGATCGTAGAATTACCAATCCGTACATTTATCTCATCCGTATACCATTACTATCGAACCTGTTTCGCCCACTTACTCAAATCCGTTTGTCCGTCAACCGGAATCAAGTAGAAGCCATAAGATTGAGCGACCGGAGTGATCGTATATTCCGGATGCGTCTGGGCACCCCAAGTATTATCCCCGCCGACACCCATTTGCTTGCTATCTATATTCAACCAAACCATGTCTTTCTTTTCTATACTTCCACCATGGATATGTTTGGTCTTGGAAGGTATGTAATACAGATCCTCTATCGGGAAGTTCCAAGCGCTCACATTCAAGGGATCGCCAGCAGTCTTTATCAAAAGGCCCTCTCCCGTATTATTTCGTAAAGCCGCCCAACGTACATCCGTCTTATTCCCGGTTTCCTGCGCTCTTACGTAAGGATGATACTGTTCCCAAACAGTCGCCTTATATAAGTCGATATCCATTCCGGACTTCCGGTCCCAATAACTCTCTTGCGGACCCCGACCCAACCAAGTCATTTGCTCATATTCCCCTTTCAAGATCATACGCATACCGACACGAGGGATTTCAGGAAGCTCCTTTTCACCGGGTGTAAACGCAAAGTCGGTCCGGATGATACCATCCGCATAGATCGTATATGTAACAGAACAGGTAGATTCTTGCTCCGGCATCTTATAAGAAGCTGTTACGATCGCCTCGCTCTTATCGGAAGATGGGACGCAGGAGAAATCGGATAATTCTAACCGGTTCCCCGCAAATTTCCATGTGGCACATCGTTCCGGCATACCATTCGCCACGTCATTGTCCGTTAGCGGTCTCCAGAAATTCGGCCGAAGACCTTCCTTTAGGTATTCCTTTCCATGCACTGTATAGCTAGTCATCTCCCCACTTTCCTTCGAGAAAGAGACAACAGACACAGCGGTTGAAATGATCAGCGTTTCTACCGTTTCATCTATAGACAACCACCCGGAAGCCTTAGTCCTATTTACAGGCTCCGTCTCAATCGGCAACAACCATTGCTCCGAAGCGGCCATATGGCCTTTGGGAACTAAAGGCGTTTCCTCTTTTGTCAAGGCGGAGACATGCAGGAAATACTCCGTACCCGGTTCCGCATGGATCTCTGGAAACGGGATATTCACGACTGCCGATTGATGAGGAGCGATGGTAGGTATCTCTAAAAGACCTTGGCTGATAATTTTTCCATCGGCTTTTACGGCCCAAGTATAATCATAGATATCCGAAGATACGAAATCATGACGATTCGTCACTTTAACTTGGTTTGCCTTGAAAGGCACTCCCTCAAAACGCATATATTGATAGACCTTCTTCACCTCCCATATATGAGGATGCAAGCTACGATCGGCTGCAACCAAGCCATTGGCGCAAAAATTCGAGTCGTTCACGATCCCGGCAAATCCCATATCACCACCATACGCTTGGATAGCATGCCCTTTCTCATCCTTGATCGCAAAAGTCTGGTCTACCCAATCCCAGATAAAGCCGCCTTGTAAGTTGTCATATTTATAAATCAACTCCCAATAATCATTCAGATTGCCGACGCTATTTCCCATCGCATGCGCATATTCGCAAAGAATTAACGGACGGTCTTGCCGCTGGTTGGACCACTGGCGAAGTAACCAGATACGTCCGTACATCGGACAATAAATATCAGAAAGACCTTTCACGCCACCTCCTTCATACTGTACCGGGCGACTAGCGTCGCGTTTCTTCGTCCAATGATAGATCGTCTCAAAATGCTTGCCATAGCCGGATTCATTTCCAAGGCTCCATGTAATGATAGCCGTCACGTTCTTGTCCCGCTCCACCATTCGTTCCATACGTTCCATAAACGGTATATCCCAACCGTCCATATTGGCAAGGGTGCCCTCCGGATACGCCTCCATTCCATGCGATTCCAAGTTCGCCTCATCTATCAAATAGATACCATACTCATTGCATAACTCGTACCACTCCTCATAATTCGGATAGTGGCAACAACGGACGGAATTGATATTGAATTGTTTCATTAAGCGAATGTCCTCTATCATGCTTTCTACAGAGATCGAACGCCCCTTATGCATATCATGCTCATGACGATTCACGCCTTTAATCAAGATCGGCATTCCATTCACATGCAACATACCTTGTTTTATCTCGACCTTCCGGAAACCAAAACGCTGAACAAATGATTCCGTCACTTGTCCTTTTTTATCCAGTGTATTTACAACCAAGGTATATAGATTGGGCGTCTCAGCCGTCCAACGCTTCACGCCCGGAAAAGCTCTCGCAAACGATAATAGAGTGTCCGTGTTATTCTTCGCCACCCAGCGAGCCGTAGCGATCTCCTTGTTTCCATCCAATACCTTTAACTGGACGGATGCCCCTCTGACAGGTTGGCGATTATCTAACGTTACTTTCACCTCCAACGCTCCATCTTGATAAGCGTTGTTCAAATCCGCCGATATCTCAAAATCCTTTATACGGACTTTCGGACGAGCGATCAACATCACGTTGCGCTCGATACCACTATATTTCCAATAATCCTGTCCTTCTAAATAGGAGCCATCGCTATAACGATATACTTCTACCGCCAATCTATTCTCTCCCGGCTTCAAGTATTTATTGATCAGGAATTCCGCCGGTAAACGGCTATCCTCGCTGTATCCCACAAACTGCCCGTTTATCCAACAATAGAAAGCAGATTCCACCCCTCCGAAATGAAGTAGGATATCCTCCCCTTTCATGGACTCCGGCACCGTAAAGTCCGTGACATACGAACCTACCGGATTATAGTCTGTCGGTACATGAGGAGGATTTGCCGGGAACGGATAACGGGTATCTGTATAGATGGGGGCATCAAAGCCTTGCAACTCCCAACTGCCCGGCACCTCTATATCCTTCCAATCCGAGACATCAAACCCCATCTCATAAAAAGAGGTCGGGCGAGAAGCCGGATTCTTAGAATAATTAAACTTCCATATACCGTTTAGCGAACGACGACGTTCTCCGGAGGCATCCTTCGTTAACGCCGCCTTTTCCGAGACATAAGGAATAAAACTCGCGTGGATAGGTTCCCGATTGATCTGATTTATGCGTTGGTTCTCCCACTCCTTGGGCTGGCTCCGCAAGACAAAGAATGTCAACAAAGCGGATGCGATCATAAATAATTTTCTCATAAGATATCGTTCTTAACAAAGATTTAAGGTAGAAACAAATGATAAAAGCCGGGTATACTATCACTCGAATAGTAAACCCGGCCTTATCTATTAACAGATACGGATTTGTCGTAAAATCTGATCCGTCGCTCCTACACTGTTTCTCACAAAATCACCGGCAGCTTGCCCGGAGGTTTCCAAGGCTGTCGGATCGGTCAATAACTCGTCCATCTTCGTTCGGAAAGAGGTATCGTCCGTGATGGAGAAGCCACCACCTACAGCGATCAGATCCTTCGCTTCCTTAAACTTATGGTATCTCGGGCCGAATAAGACCGGCATCCCATAAACGGCGGCTTCCAACGTGTTGTGGATACCCGCTCCGAAACCACCACCGATATAAGCGATCTGTCCATAACGATAGATGGAAGATAAGAGTCCGAAGCTGTCGATGATCAAGCAATCCTTATCGGCCAGATCATCCTCGTGCGCCTCCGATAGACGGACGGACGGACGTTTTAGCATCGCCTCGATAGCAAGGAGATGCTCCCGGTGGATCTCATGCGGGGCGATAATCAACTTCATCTCCGGGTGCTCGTGGAAATAAGGGATAAAGATCGCCTCGTCTTGCGGCCACGAACTGCCGGCTACCATCACGATCGGCTTCTTACCCTCCTTGCTTTCCAAGAAACGTTCGATAAACGGAAGCTCGCGAGCTTGCTTACGGACATCCAGCACCCGGTCAAAACGGGTATCGCCGGTCACCGTCACATTCGTGATACCGAACTCGTTCAAGAGTTTCATCGAACGCTCATCCTGCACGAAAAGATGATCAAAATAAGATAACATCTTCCGGTACGGTTTCCCAAACCATTGGAAAAATAGCTGGTCGGGACGGAATATAGCCGAAATGATATAAACCGGTATTCCCCGCTTATGCAACTCACGCAAATAGTTCCCCCAAAACTCGTACTTGATAAATACGGCGATCGCCGGGTTCGCCAGATTCAGAAACTTCTTCACCCGGAAAGGCGTATCGAAAGGAAGGTAACAGATCACGTCCGCTCCCTTGTAATTCTTCCGCACCTCATAGCCGGAGGGAGAAAAGAAAGTCAGCAACACCTTATACTCCGGATGCTCCGCCTTGATCTTCTCGATCATAGGACGCCCTTGCTCGAACTCGCCCAGCGAGGAGGCATGGAACCAGATGTATTTAGCGTTCCGGTCGATCTTCTCACGAAGTATGGAATTTGTTTTCCACTGCCCGAATCGCATCAGTCTCGCCTTCTTATGGAAAGGCGAGATCAAAGCGACTACAAAAGCGTAGAGATGTATGGCTAAACTATACATGATTATTTTAATATCTCGATAGCCCGTTGGATACGGCGGATAGACTCCTCTTTACCTAAAGCCTCGGTGATATCAAAGATGCCGGGGCCCTTACCCTCGCCAACCAAGGCCAGACGAGCTGCGTTCATGATATTCCCCAGATGATATCCCTTGCTCTCGATCCAAGCCTTGCACTCGTTCTCGGTACCTTCTACGTCGAACGGCTCACGGGCACGCAGTTGCTCGATAAACTCACCCAATTGAACAGCGGAATCCTCTTTCCAGCGTTTCTTGCGAGTCTTCTCATCGTACTCCGTCGGGGCGATAAAGAAGAAAGAGCAAAGATCCCATAACTCACTCACGAAATTGACACGGCCTTTCATCATGCCGACTACTTTCTCTACGTAAGCGTGGGTCGTCTGGATACCGTGGCTCTCTACGATCGGCAAGAATAGGTCAGCGATCTCCGTGTTACTCTTCTCCAGCAAATAGTGGTGGTTAAACCATCTGCCTTTCTCATAATCGAACTTAGCGCCGCTCTTGCTGCAACGAGACAAGTCGAACAAACGGATCAAATCATCCATACTCATCACCTCCTGATCGTTACCCGGATTCCAACCCAGCAAAGCGAGGAAGTTTACAACAGCCTCGGGGAAGTAGCCACTCTCACGATAGCCCGATGAAACATCGCCCGTTTTCGGGTCGTGCCATTCCAAGGGGAATACCGGGAAGCCCAGACGATCGCCGTCACGCTTGCTCAACTTACCGTTACCTTCCGGTTTCAACAGCAAGGACAGGTGGGCGAAACTAGGCATCGTATCTTCCCAACCAAAGAAACGATATAATAATACGTGAAGCGGCGCGCTCGGCAGCCACTCCTCGCCACGGATCACATGGGTAACCTCCATTAAATGGTCGTCTACGATATTCGCCAAGTGGTAAGTAGGCAATTGGTCGGCCGATTTATATAATACCTTATCATCCAAGATAGAGGAGTTGATAACGACCTCGCCACGGATCAAGTCGTTCACGTGGATATCCTCATTCGGCTCGATCTTGGCACGAACTACGTACTGATGACCGGACTCGATTAGGTTCTGAACCTCTTCCGGAGAAAGCGTCAACGAGTTGCGCATTAGCGAACGGGTAGAGGCGTCGTATTGGAAATTGGCGATCTCCTTCCGTTTCTCCTCCAACTCGGCAGGCGTATCGAACGCTATATAAGCATGGCCGGCGTTCAACAATTGATCGACATACTTCTTGTAGATCTCACGACGCTCGCTCTGGCGATACGGACCGTAGTTGCCACCGAAGCTCACGCCCTCGTCAAACTTGATACCCAGCCAAGTCAAGGCCTCGATGATATAGTCTTCCGCCCCGGGAACGAAGCGTTGGGAATCCGTATCCTCGATACGGAGAATCATATCACCGCCATTCTGTTTAGCGAATAAATAGTTGTATAAAGCCGTGCGGACACCTCCGATATGCAGCGCCCCCGTAGGACTGGGCGCAAAGCGTACTCTTACTTTTCTTTGAGTCATAATACTTACATTCTATAATAATGCGGCAAAAGTACGCCTTTTTTTCCGGTTAGTGAACTATTTTACGTATATTTCGGACGCTAAATAAGAACGTATATGAAACAGAAGAATTACAATATACCGACCGTGGTCTACTTCGTGGTGGCCGCATTACTTATCGCCTACTTCTTCCCCCGGGAGGGAAAATTCCGTTATCAGTTCTATGAAGGCAAGCCTTGGAGGTACGGATTGCTCACCGCCCCGAGCGATTTCCCGATCTACAAGACCGACGACGAGGTAAAGGCGGAGAAAGACAGCGTACTCCGTAAGTTCGAGCCTTATTACCGCATGAACCCCGGCATCCAGAAGGAAGAGGTCGAGAAACTGCGCACCAACTACAATAACGACAATAGCCTGCGAAGCAAAGTATCCCCCGCTTACATGCAGTACATCGAGAGCAGTCTAATTAACTTATACAAGAACGGTATCATCTCGTCGCGGGATCTGGACGAGCTACGGAAAGAGGAATACTCCCGTGTCAACCTCTTGGAGAACGCCGTCGCGCAGCCCCGATACGTGAGCGACTTTTTCACCGTGCGCACCGCCTACGAGTTCATTATCAATAACTGCCCGCCACGGCTGGATAAATCCATCTTGCAATCGTGTGACATCAATAACTACCTCACCGAGAACATATCCTATGCCGCTGACATGTCCGACAAGATCAAGGAGGATATGCTACAGGGCGTATCGATCGCCAACGGTATGGTACAAGCCGGAGAACGGATCGTAGACCGGGGCGAGATCATCGACAACCATACCTACAACGTGCTCCGTTCCCTAAAGGCCATACACGAGGCCAAGACCGGGGGTACGCAGACGCAAGGCATCATACTGGCCGGGCAATTCGTGCTCGTCTTCGGGCTAATGTTCTGTTTCTGGCTCTACCTATGGTCTTTCCGCTTGAAGATATTCCATAACCGGAAGAACGTACTATTCTTGATCCTCTGTATATTCGTGAGCTGCATCCTTACGGAACTATGTGTTACCTACGCGTTATTCAACGTATATATATTGCCGTTCGCCATCGTACCGATCGTGGTACGTACCTTCTTCGACTCCCGGACGGCGCTTTTCACGCACCTTATCATCGTGCTGATTTGCTCGTTGATGGTACCTTTCCCGCATGAGTTCCTGTTGTTGCAGATCGTGGCGGGTATGGTAGTGACGTTCAGCTTGAAGGAGTTGAGCGAACGTTCGCAACTGATCCGTTGCGCCGTCTTCATCTTCCTCTCCTACGCTGCCTGCTACCTCAGTCTCACGTTGTATCAAGAGGCGAACTTAAACAAGATCAACTGGATGATGATGCTTTATTTCGGTATCAACTTCATCCTGCTGATGTTCACCTACGTATTGGTATATATGTTGGAAAAGACGTTCGGATACGTGTCCAGCATCACGCTGGTGGAACTGTCCAACATCAACAACCCGATCTTGAAGAAGCTTAGCGAGACTTGCCCGGGTACGTTCCAGCACTCCTTACAGGTATCCATCCTAGCCTCCGAGGCGGCCGCCAAGATCGGCGCGAACTCGCAATTGGTCCGTACCGGTGCCCTTTACCATGATATCGGAAAGATGAGTAACCCCGTCTTCTTCACCGAGAACCAAACGAGCGTGAACCCGCATAACCAGCTGGCGTTCGACCAGAGCGCGCAGATCATCATCAGCCACGTCACCGAGGGCGTGAAGATCGCCGAGAAGGCCCTGCTGCCCAAAGCGGTTATCAGCTTCATCCGTACCCACCACGGGCGTGGCAAGGCGAAGTATTTCTACAACTCTTTCAAGAATCAATACCCGGACAAGCCGATTAACGACGAGTTATTCACTTATCCCGGCCCGAATCCCTTCTCGAAGGAGACCGCCGTACTGATGATGGCCGATTCCGTGGAAGCCGCCTCCCGCAGCTTGAAGGAACATACCGAGGAGAGTATCAGCGCCTTGGTGAACAAGATCATCGACGGGCAGATCGCCGACGGCTTGCTAAAGAGCGCCCCGTTGACCTTCAAGGACGTGGAGACCGTGAAGAGCGTATTCGTAGACAAACTGAAAACGATGTTCCATACCCGAATCAGCTATCCGGACTTGAAGAAACAGTAATTATCAAGCAGATAGGCACACAGCCATCGGCACAGAACCATAATGCCTATTGTAAGATTCTTATAATCGCAGTTATAAGCATCTTACAATGGGCATTCTAGCAACCTTACGATGGGCATTGTAATAATCGGCAATATTCCAACAACCCGGCGCAAGCGTCTTCCAATAGATCCAAGACCAGCTCGAAGCCCTCGGCACCGCTATAATAAGGATCCGGGACGTGATCGTACAACTTATTCCGGGAGAACTCAGTCATCTGATGTATCTTAGCGACGGATTCCAGATCGGGAGCCATCCGTTTCAAGTCCGTTATATTTTGGTCGTCCATGCCGATAATCAAATCGAAGTCATGGAAGTCCCACTGACGTACCGGACGGGAGATCGAATCCAACACATATCCCCTACGGGCCGCATGCGCCCGCATCCGTGAATCCGCCCGGTCTCCCTCATGATACCCGGTAATCCCGGCGGAATCGATCTCAATCCGATCTCCCAATCCCGCGTCCTTCACCAACCTCTTCATTACCGCCTCCGCCGACGGAGAGCGACATATATTCCCCAAGCACACAAACAACAACCGTACCTTCTCCCCCTTCATCACTAAGCTCCTTTCCATTAATTTTCAATTTTCAATTCTCCATTTTCAATTCTCAAGCCGGGTCCACATCATAATGAACAAGCAACTGCTTAAACGGTACATATCCTTGCATCTCCGTATGAATACCCTCCAATATCTCACGAAGCGGAGCGATCCCGGCGGATATCTCGATCTTCAAGACGATCTTCTTGATATGAAGCGTCTGTACCCGGGTGATAGGCGGCGTAACCGGCCCCAACACCCGCTCACCTAAACGAGCACGAAGTTTCTCGGCGTATAAAGCAGACATTTCCTGCAAAGCCTCCTCATTCCGACTCCGAAGGATCAAGACGATCAAACGGTAGTAAGGCGGGTAACGAAACATACTACGCTCGCTCAATTGCAAGCTCACCATTTCCTTATAAGCAAAATGCTGCACCATACGGATCAAAGGATGCTCCGGCTGGGTAGTCTGCAAGATCACCGTACCCCGCTTATCCCGTCGTCCGGCACGTCCGCTAACCTGTACCATCAATTGATAAGCCCGCTCGTGCGCCCGGAAGTCAGGGAAATTCATCAGGCTATCGGCGCTCAAGATTCCGACCACGCTGACATTCCCGAAATCCAATCCCTTCGACAACATCTGGGTACCGATCAAGATTTGTGTCTTCCCCTTCTCGAAATCCGAGATGATCCGCTCGTAAGCCGTGCGGGTACGGGCCGTATCGAAATCCAGCCGCTCCACCTTCGTTGTGGGGAATTGTCCGGCGATCTCCTCTTCTACCTTCTCCGTACCGAAGCCTTGCATCTTGAACTCCGTCCCCTTACACTCGGGACATACCTGCGGCAAGCGGTAAGTATAACCGCAATAATGGCAAACCAGCTGATTATGCGCCTTGTGGTAGGTAAGGCTAACGTCGCAATTCACGCAATGAGGCACCCATCCGCACCCCCGACACTCGATCATCGGGGCGAATCCCCGGCGGTTCTGGAACAAGATCGCTTGCTCACCCCGGGATAAAGCCTCCCGCACCTTCTCCACCAACAGGGGGGAGAAAAGAGTATCTTTCATGATCTTCTTGCGCTTTAGCTCCTTCACGTCCACCGTAATAATCTCCGGCATCAAGCAATCACCGTAGCGGGTGGATAGCTCGACCAGACCGTATTTCCCCGCCGTAGCGTTGAAATAAGAATCGATGGAGGGAGTGGCGGATCCCAGTAAGGTCTTACCACCATGCATACCCGCCAAGACGATGGCGGCGTTACGGGCGTGATAACGGGGGGCCGGGTCTTGCTGCTTATACGTATTCTCATGCTCCTCGTCTACGATAATCAATCCCAAATCCTTAAACGGAAGGAAGAGGGAAGAACGGACCCCCAATACCAGCATAGGCTCGTCGCTACGCAATAGCTTGTTCCAGACCTCCACCCGCTCGTTGTCCGAGAATTTGGAGTGGTAGACCAATAGCTTATCCCCGAACAGTTTCGCCAGTCGCTCCGTGATCTGGGTCGTGATAGCGATCTCCGGCAACAGATATAAAACCTGCCGCCCCAGCCGCAAGACCTCATCAATCAAACGGACGTATATCTCTGTCTTGCCACTGGAAGTCACGCCATGAAGCAGGCAGACCTCCTTCGTCTTGAAAGCCTCATGGATCTCTCCGTAGGCTTTCTCCTGCGCCGGGCTGAGCGGATTCGGCTCCTGCAAGCGGCAGACGGATACTTGTAAACGGCCCACCTCTTTCTCGTAGCTCTCCAAGATACCTCGTTTCAGCAAGCCGTCCAATACCGTAGAGGTATAACCACTACGTTCCAACAACTCTTTCTTGGAAAGCTCCTTCGATAAAGCGGGATTCAAGGCATGACTCAAATCCAAGAAACTGACCAGCAGAAGCTCTTGCTTCCTCGCCCTCCTCAATTCCTCGAACACCGCCCGCAACTTGGTCTCATCCCGGTAAGCCTCGGCCAGACGGATAAACACCTGCGTCTTGGGGACAAATCCCCGCTTTAGCTCCTCGCTCACCTCTACCGCCCCTTTCACCATCAAGGAAGAGACGACCGGGACAACATTTCGAAGACCGGTCTTCTTCTCCAACTCCGAGATCGTCAATTTCAAAACCCCGCTAAAGGCATCCAGTACCGCTTGCTCGTTCGGACGCAAGGGGGCGGTGGCCTCGAAATCCTCATTATAAGTAACTGCCGTCTCGCTTTCCAGCTTCAAGCCGGAAGGCAAGGCCGCCTTATACACATCGCCCAACTTACATATATAATAGGAAGATATCCATTTCCAGAAACGGAGCTGCGGACGGCGGAGCACCGGCGTGGCATCCAGCAAAGCGTAGATCTCCTTCGTCTCGAAATCGGATACCGGTTCCCGCTCGTGTACCTCCATGACGATGGCCGTATAATATCGTTTCTTCCCGAAATGCACGATCACCCGGCAACCGGAAGTCACGGCTCTTTCCAGATCCTCGGGTATCCGATAGGTATAGCTATTCTCTAAAGGAAGGGGAAGTATAACGTCCGCGTATTTCATTCAAACAGGTATTTCATTACGAGGCCAAAAATAACAAAAAAGGCCGGACTCAGAAAGCCCAGCCTCTCTCATTTTATTTTTACCTATTTAGAACAAGATCGCTGCCGTGATAGACCAGCCACGGTTCTTTCCGGAAGTCTTATACTCATCATTCGCCATACTACTAAAAGGCTTAATTCCAGTAGCACTATAGTTATCAGTCAGTCCCAGACCATAATTGAAACCCACCTGCAAGTGGCTGATCAACTCCACGCCGGCACCGAAGTTAAGGCCCGCGCTGAAATTCTTCGCCTTCACCTGATCCGCTACGGAACCCGGGATATCCCAAAATTTATCACCGCCTACACGGAAACCGATATACGGACCGGCTGCCAGATACGCTTTGACGATCGGTAAGCCGAATTTCCATTTCAAGTTGACCGGAACATCGATATAATCCGTCTTCATCGAAGTCTTAACCCCGCCAACCGAAGTCGTCTCCAAACCTTTTTGCGAATACAACACGGCCGCATCGATCCCGACACCCACCAACGGCAAAGTCGTCTCGATCATCGGCCCCACTTGGAAGCCGGTTACGTTATCCGCTTTCAACACGTCCGAGTTGAAATGGACAGACGATATATTCACACCTCCCTTGATACCGAATTTAAGCTGAGCGTTCGCCGGAAGCGCCATCAACGCTAACAAGGCAACCATAAGAAATCCCACGATTTTCTTCATATTCATACTTCTTTTGTTAATTACTCGTTGCAAATAAACGCACTTTTCTAATAATAAACAAATATTCTCTATAGAGTGTTCACGGAATACCCCAGTCCTTTAAACGCAAAGAAAGCATGCATCTTACATACGGAGCTCATCCCGTCGGTCAGATTCATGCTTCTTTCCCTAATTATTATGGCAAAATAATTATCCGAAACCATGAGACGACTTGATAAGAAAACCTTGGATAAAGAATAGTAAAAACCGGATACGGTTCTTGCGTTCTCTTCCGGCCTTTCCTCGAAGCCGTCGAAAATATACACGCCTTGCAGGTCTTCTGACTTACTTCCGGTCTTAAGCGCCTTCCCATTCACTTGAATGAACAGTGGCAACAGTATTGCTCAACCCGTTTATGAAGCTTACAGCAGCGGGACTGTCCGGGATTCTCACCCGATTCCCTTTTAATCCCTATCCGGCGATTGCCGAAAGGGAACAAAGCATGTAGCAAAGATACATAAAGTTTTGATGTAGCCTAACACTTTCCTCAAAAAATATCCCTATATTCCCGGTTCCTGATATAGCATAAAGCCGCCCCGATAGCCGTGCGATACTCGGCATACTCCGGTATCTTGAAATGAACGTCGCACATCTCCTCCAGACGGGGGAAAATATCCGGACATTGCGGCAAACGAGTCAGGTTGCCAATCAAGACGATATTCTTGATATCGCCATTCAACGAGGCAAAAACAGCTCCTTGCCCGATGGTCTGCAAGACCATATGAACGATACCGAGAGCGATATCCTCAACCTTAGCGTTCGCATCCGCTTTTCCGAAAATAGAGGCTGTCACGTCTAGCGGCAGGCCGGGTAGCGGATGCGGCGTAATATCCCGGATATGCAAGTCGATATCATTCAGGGAACCATGCTCGGCCAAAGACGCTATTTGGTGAAAGTCATGCGTTTTCAATAATAGCTTAGACAAGCCGAGGATGGTTCCGCCACCGATCCCCAATCCTCCGATATGCTCGACCGTGGAGCCTTGTACCTTGACAAAGGAGGTACCCGTTCCCATGCTGACCACCAATAGGCTATCCAGGCCCGTATTATATTGCGCCCCTAGCCCGTTCGCGAGGAACTCATCCGTCTTCGCGGTTGGCAAGCCATATAAAGGTTGATCGATATAAGCGCTGCCTACACCTGTCAAGATCACTTTCTCTATATTCGAGAGCGAGATGTTATTATCATAAATATACTTACCGAAAGCCCCGAATAAAGAGGTTACCGGATCGGTAGCTTTCACGAACATCGGGTTCTTGATCTTCTTATCCTCCACGCCGACGATCTTGGTCGTGCTACCTCCCACGTCTATGCCTATAACGATTCCCATGATTCTTTCCCTTTTAATTGAATAATCGCTACAAAAGTACATAAACCCGCATACAATACTAAAAAAGGCCGGACAAAATCAATTGCCCGGCCTCTCTTTATTTAAAAACCGTAAAGTTTAAACGCTGCTTATTCGCCTAACAAGATCTCAAGGATCTGGCAAGCGGCCTTCGATACAGAAGTACCCGGGCCAAAGATAGCGGCAACACCCGCCTTATACAAGAAGTCATAGTCTTGAGCCGGGATTACACCACCAGCGATAACGATGATGTCCTCACGACCAAGTTTCTTCAACTCCTCGATAACCTGCGGAACCAACGTCTTATGACCAGCGGCCAAAGAAGAAACGCCCATTACGTGAACGTCGTTCTCCACAGCTTGACGGGCAGCCTCGGCCGGAGTCTGGAACAACGGTCCCATATCTACGTCGAAACCACAGTCAGCGTAACCGGTAGCGACCACCTTAGCGCCACGGTCGTGTCCGTCCTGACCCATCTTAGCGATCATGATACGAGGCTGACGGCCCTCTTTCTTAGCGAATTGCTCGCAAAGCTCGCAAGCTTTCTGGAAGTCTGCGTCTTTCTTAGTTTCTGATGAATACACGCCTGAAATAGTTCTAATGATTGCTTTATAACGACCTACAACCACCTCGCAAGCATCGGAGATCTCTCCCAATGACGCACGCAAGCCGGCAGCCTTAACAGCCAACTCTAATAAATTGCCCTTCTTCGTCTTCACGCACTCCGTGATATCAGCCAAAGCTTTTTGAACAGCGGCTTCGTCACGGTTAGCACGCAACTCCTTCAAAGCGGCTATCTGCTCGTTACGTACAGCTGTATTATCGATCTCAAGGATATCGATCGGATCTTCCTTCGGCAAACGATATTTGTTAACACCAACGATGGTCTGAACACCAGAGTCGATACGAGCCTGTGTACGAGCGGCCGCTTCCTCGATACGCATCTTAGGAAGACCTGTCTCGATGGCTTTCGCCATACCACCCATGCTCTCGATCTCTTGGATCAACGCCCAACCTTTATGTACCAATTCATTCGTCAAAGACTCTACATAGTAAGAACCAGCCCACGGGTCGATTTCCTTACAGATCTTAGTCTCTTCCTGAATGTAAATCTGTGTATTACGAGCGATACGAGCGGAGAAATCGGTCGGCAAAGCGATCGCCTCATCCAATGCGTTCGTATGCAAAGATTGTGTATGTCCTAATGTAGCGGCCATAGCCTCGATACAAGTACGTCCTACGTTATTGAACGGGTCCTGCTCGGTCAATGACCAACCGGAAGTCTGGCTATGTGTACGCAATGCCAATGATTTCGGGTTCTTAGCACCGAAGCTCTTCACGATCTTCGCCCACAACATACGAGCCGCACGCATCTTAGCGATCTCCATGAAGTGATTTACGCCAATAGCCCAGAAGAATGACAAACGAGGAGCGAACGCATCCACATCGATACCGGCGTTGATACCGGCACGAAGATATTCCATACCGTCGCACAACGTATAAGCCATCTCGATATCAGCCGTAGCGCCAGCCTCCTGCATATGATAACCGGAGATAGAGATAGAGTTGAACTTCGGCATCTTCTGAGAGGTGTACTCGAAGATATCGGCGATAATCTTCATAGAGAACTCAGGCGGGTAGATATAGGTATTACGCACCATGAACTCTTTCAAGATATCGTTCTGGATCGTACCGGCCATTTCCTCTAACTTAGCTCCTTGCTCCAGACCTGCGTTGATATAGAATGCCAATACCGGAAGCACACCACCGTTCATGGTCATGGAAACAGACATCTTATTCAAAGGAATACCATCGAACAACACTTTCATGTTCTCCAAGGAACAGATAGATACACCCGCTTTACCGACATCACCAACCACACGTTCGTTGTCGGCATCGTAACCACGGTGAGTCGGAAGGTCAAACGCAACGGACAAACCTTTCTGACCGGAAGCCAAGTTACGGCGATAGAAAGCGTTAGACTCCTCAGCGGTAGAGAAACCTGCGTACTGACGGATTGTCCAAGGACGCATAGCGTACATACCGCTGTACGGACCACGTAGATAAGGAGGCAAGCCGGAAGCATAGTTCAAGTGCTCCATACCCTCCAAGTCTTCTTTTGTATATACAGGTTTCACCTCGATATGCTCGGGTGTTTTCCAATTGGGCTCGATACCATTGGCTTTTGCCCATTCGGCAGCGTTTGTAGCTGCGAATCCGGCATTCTTTATATCTATGTTTTTAAAATTTGGTCTCATAATTGTTTATACTTAAGCGATTCCTAATTTAGCGTTGAATGCTTTCAATGTCTCAAGCACATTGCTCTTTACATTTACGAACTGGTCGATACCTTGAGCCTTCAAGTCGTCCGCGCAAGCAGGAGCTCCGGCTACAACGAATTCGGCACGTCCGGCCAAAGCCTTGTAAGCGGCAGGAGCGAATTCAGCATACTCGTCATCACTAGAGCAAAGAACCACGATCTCGGCACCAGCCTTGACAGCAGCCTCAACACCAGCCTCAACCGTATCGAAGCCTAAGTTATCAATTATCTTATATCCGGCACAACCGAAGAAGTTAGCGGAGAACTGTGAACGAGCCAAACGCATCGCCAAGTTACCGATTGTCAACATAAATACCTTCGGAGTCTTGCCACTCTTCTCTGTCGCCATACGCAAAGCCTCGAATTCAGAAGCGCCGCGAGAGAAATCAAGAGCCGGGATCGTTGCCTCACCGCAATGACCACCGCCACAACAGCAAGAACCTTTTTCTTGAATTTTATCGGCAGCTACTTCCGTGAAGTTAGGATACTGATTAGAACCCAACAGGATCTCACGACGGGTAGCAACCGCTTTCTTACGAGCTAGGTTCGAAGCGTTTACAGCATTCTGGATCTCACCAGCGTTCACGGCAACGGAGAATCCACCTTTTTCCTCAACCTCCAAGAACAACTTCCAAGCGACATCAGCCAAGGAATTCGTCAATACCTCTACATAATAAGAACCGGCAGACGGGTCAACGACCTTATCCAAGTGGCACTCTTCCTTCAATAATAATTGTTGGTTACGTGCGATACGCTCAGAGAAATCGTCCGGAGTCTGGTAAATCTTATCAAACGGGCGAACCGTGATAGAGTCTACACCGGCAAGAGCCGCAGACATAGCCTCCGTCTGAGAACGAAGCAAGTTTACGTGAGCATCGTAAACCGTCATGTTCCATTCTGAAGTCTGTGCGTGAGCAACCATCTTGCAAGCGCATTCGCAGGCCGGCTTATAAGCGGCTACGATCTCGGCCCACAACCAACGAGCCGCACGGAACTTAGCGATTTCCATGAAGTAGTTAGAGCTGATACCGAAATTAAATTTGATCTTCTTGGCAACCTCGTCAGCAGTGAAACCAGCCTCGGTAAGTTTAGCCATCAATTCGTTACCCCAAGCCAAGGCGTAACCTAATTCCTGAGAAATGTAAGCGCCAGCATTGTTGAAAAGGAACGCATTTACAGCCAATACACGGTAGTTAGGCAAAGCCTGTCCAGCTTTGAGCACAGCTGCGGCACCTTCTACCCACTCACTGTTTTCTTTACCTTTTACTAAAGGTTTTTTGAAAGCGTCATAGTTTACAGAACCGTAGCACTTCTCTGCGTCAACACCCTTGCCTTTGAAGTAGTCAGCCAAGATACCGATCAACTTCTCCGCTTTGCAGTTGCAAGTGTTGAAGTTCAATTCTACGGAAGCCGGACAAATACCTTCTAATAAAGTAGCTATGTTCTCCTCGTTCACCTCATCACCCTTGATGATGAAACCAAGAGAAGTAACGCCTTTCGTCAAAAGGTCAAGTGCTTTCTCGTTAGCACCCTTGAAGCAGCAAACTTCAATGTTCTGGCGTACCTTCCAATCGTTGTCTTTCTTCGTTCCACGAACATAAGGGAATTCACCGGGAAGAGACTCTGTAGTCTTTAAACCCACGATGTCTTCTGCACGATAGAAAGGATTTACATTAAATCCTTCGCCTGTCTTCCAAACAAGCTTTTTCTCAAACGGAACCCCTTTCAGGTCGGCCGTTATCTTCGCCATCCACTCTTCAGTAGACACAGGAGCGAATTCTGAGAAAAGTTTTTCTTTAAGTTCTGCCATAATATTAGTTGTTTATTAAACTGGTATTAGTAATGTTCAATACTATTTTGTTCAATTACAGATGGCAAAGGTAGAATAAATAAACAGTACCGACAATGAAAAAACAATGAAATCGCAACTACTTTTAACGCCTTTTAGTGGTATTCTCCCCGTTTTCTTGGCATTTTGATAAAAAACACACTTTTTCTTCAAAAAAATTCGGTCTAACTATTGCAGGATTAAAAATTATATCTACCTTTGCATCGTCAAACAGAAACAATGACATCTAATGGTGGATTCGTCTAACGGTTAGGACACATGCCTCTCACGCATGTAATACGAGTTCGATTCTCGTATCCACTACAAAAGCTCTCAACCTATTGGTTGGGAGCTTTTTTTTATATACCTTCGCTACCCGATAGTATCCTAAGATTTTTATTATACACTTAAATTATATCATGAAAAGTAAAAAGACCGTCTTTCTGACCGGAGCCACCGGGACGATGGGCCATGCCGGATTGGTCGAGTTGTCCAAGCGGCTAGATCGTTTTAATATAACACTCTTGGCTCGTCCGAGCAAAATCAATAAAGAGAAGTTGGCCGCCTATGAGGCCATGGAAGGGATCCGTATCGTTTGGGGAGACTTGACGAGTTATCAAGATGTCTTAAATGGAGTAACGGGGGCGGACTACGTATTGCATGTAGGTGGAATGGTTTCTCCGGCAGCGGATTATTTCCCTAAAAAAACCTTGAAAGTAAACACGACCGCCGCCCAACACATCGTGGATGCCGTAAAAGCGCAACCGAACGCAGACCGGATCAAGGTAGTCTATATCGGCTCCGTGGCGCAAACCGGCCACCGCAACGCACCGGTTCATTGGGGACGTACAGGAGATCCGATCAATATAAGTGTCTATGATCATTATGCCATCTCGAAAACAATTGCCGAACGTATTTTCGTGGAATCAGGAATCAAACACTGGGCGTGCCTTCGTCAAACCGGTATCTTATGCCCCGAGTTATTATTCAAGGGATCGGATCCAATCACATTCCATGTACCGCTAGACGGCGTGCTGGAATGGGCTACCGCCGAGGATTCCGGACGCTTATTAGCGAATGTATGCGAAGAGGAAGTGCCAGACGAGTTTTGGAACCGCTTCTATAATATTAGTAGTGGCCCGTCTTTCCGCCTGACGAATTATGAGTTTGAGAGTAAATTGTTAAAAGCGATTGGCTGTCCCGCCCCAGAGAAAATATTCGAACCGAACTGGTTCGCTATCCGTAATTTTCACGGGCAATGGTATACCGATTCCGATCTATTGGAAGGATATCTGCATTTCCGCAGTAACCAAACTTGCGACGATTATTTTAAATGGATGGCCAGCCAAGTCCCTTGGTATTTTCATCTGGCAAAGATCGTCCCTCCTATCTTCATAAAACTAGGTATGGGAGCCATCGCTAAAAAACCGGGACTGGGAACCCGTAACTGGATCAAGAACAGACACCAAGATCGTATATCCGCCTATTTCGGCTCGTATGAGGATTGGCAAGCAATCCCGGGTTGGGATAAGATCCGGACAGAACGCCCCTCCGAAACACCCGTCTTTCTGGATCATGGTTATGATGAAAGTAAGCCTAAATCGGAATGGGATATCGAGGATATGCGTAAAGCCGCGGAATTCAGGGGAGGAAAATGCTTGTCACCGGCCATGACAAAAGGAGATTTATCGACTCCACTCGATTGGGAATGCCAATTCGGTCACCGTTTTAAGGCCTCTCCCACATTAGTATTATTAGGAGGCCATTGGTGTCCGGAATGTTTACCTCTCCCTTGGAATTACGACGAGATCGCTAAAGGAAATCCGTTCTTTGCCCAAGTATGGTATCCATTCCACGATAAAAAGGAACACAATGTATATGATGAATCCATATTCGCTGACTTCAAGGAATAAAATTCAACGCATCAAGAGATTTTTGTTTTTTAGATTATTTATCTCAACGCAACATACTTTTACCGGATATTATCTGTTGTAACAATATAAGCACTATATACCATAAACATAAAAACAGATTTTATCATGACAAAAGGATCGATCGGATTAAATGCAGGAGCTATCTGGAATTTGCTTTCAGATGGCCAACATTGGAGTTTTGAGGCGTTGAGAGCAAAATCCGCTCTAACAGATGCGGATCTATGGTCCGCTATCGGTTGGCTCGCTAGAGAAAATAAAATTGAAATTGATAACACCAGCAGCCACCCTATCTTCTGTCCGGGTACCAACTTTTATTTTTAAATGACATTTATGATATTTCATTGCGAAGGATTTCACTTTCTTCGCAATGAAATCTTCAAAAAAGTACTTACTTTGTAACCCTAACGAATAAAAACAATACGATTATGAATCCTACTTTCGGAGCTTCCATCCTTTCTTGGATACCACCTATGTGGACACCAGAAGGCGGTCTTTTCGCCATCCAGCAAGCATCTGTCGCCGGTTTTGATTTACTGGAAATCTTATTGCCTCCTTCCATGGAGTTCGACGCTCCAACCGTAAAGCGACAATTGAAACAACACGGATTGAAGGCGACTTGTTCTCTCAACCTTCCCCAAGAAGCGCATATTCCTTTTTATCCCAAGGAAGCGACTCGCCTGATCAAGGCGGCGCTGGATAAAGCGAGCGAACTGGAGGTTGATTACTTGGGAGGTGTCTTACATTCCGGCATCGGGGTCTTCTCCGGCAAACAGCGAACACGGGAAGAAGAGAATACGCTTTGTGAGGTATGGGCGGAGGTTGCCGAATACGCCGGCCGATCCGGAATCACGATCGGTATAGAGCCGATCAATCGCTATGAAAGCTATATGTGTACCTCCGCAGAGGAAGTCTTGCGCTTTATCAAACGCATAGACGCTCCGAATTTATCTTTGCATCTGGATACTTTCCATATGAATATAGAAGAGACTAGTTTCTATGAACCGGTTATCGCCGCAGGCAGCCGACTTCGCCATATTCACATGACTGAAAGCGACCGGGGAATGCTGGGTGAGGGAAACGTACGCTGGGATGATTTGTTCCGGGGACTACAGGAAATCGATTTCAATGGGAACTTAGTTCTGGAGAATTTCTCCAATTCCGTTCCCGGCATGGCGGAAGTCGTATCTCTTTGGCGTCCGTCTAAATATAACGCAGATGAGCTAGCTAAAGGCAGTCTCGCTTTCATGCGTAAGATGACATGCGAACATCAATAAAGCATCAATTACTGCAACTGGCCTTGCAGTAGTACTGCAATCAGCTTTACAGTAGTACTGCAACCGGCTTTACAGTAGTACTGCAACCGGCTTTACAGTAGTACTGCAACCGGCTTTGCAGTAGTACTGCAAGGCCCGTGCAGTAAATCTCCAATTAGAAAGTAGCGCAAAGTCCTATCATTTAAATAACCGCTGAACGACAGCGCTATCTCCATCATTCGGGGCGGGCTGTATATTCAATAAGCGTGCGATCATCAAATAGAGGTTCACGTTCGCCATTTGCGGAACCTCTACGTGTTTCTTGAACGAGGGACCTGCCGCATAGAATATAGCCTCCATCTCCGGTGTAAAATTATCGTAACCATGTGTCGCCGCATAACGGGGAGATGATTTCTCGCAGAATTGCACATACGTTCCAATATGTGGAGAAACAACCAGATCACTAACTCGAGGATTCTTTCCGTAAACCAATTTCTCAGGGATCTCGTTTTTCTTCCATACGGTTATATTCGGCACTTTCTGTAAAATCGCATAGGCAGTATCCACATAGGTTTTCTTCGGATATAATAATGTAGGAACGCCATCAAAGATATAATCGAAACTATCCCGGGGTAGATAATCATTCAAGTTCACATATCTCTCGGGATAATAGGTGGCCATTCCATGATCCGAGAGAACGATAAAATCGATCTTATCGAAAATATCCAGCTTACGGGCTTCCGTGAAGAAATGATTCAAGACTTTATCCAAGTTCTCTACCACATCCAAGGTTGCCGAGGAATCCGGGGTAGCGGAATGACCTATCGCATCCGGCTCTTCCATATACCACATAATCAAATGAGGACGTATATCTTCCGGCAACTTCAGCCAAGAGATCACGGAATCAGCACGATCTGAAAAAGAAACCGATTTATCAAACGGCTTCCATATTGAAGGCTGGCCACTCGCCAAAGGCACCTCGCTACCGACCCAATAGAAGGAAGCGGTACGAACCCCTTGGCGTTCCGCCGTATTCCAAATAGGTTCTCCACCATAAAATCGCGGATCCAGGTTTCCCATACGGTATGAGCTATCAAGCTCCGCGTCATAAAAGAAATTATTTACCAAACCATGGTGATCCGGGTGCAATCCGGTAGCCATGCTATAATGATTCGGGAAAGTCACGCTGGGATAACACGGGCGAAACGTGGAGCGAACCCCTACATTCGCCAAAGAATCCAGCGTAGGCGTATGAGCACGTGACGGATAGTCCGAACGGAAACCGTCCATTGATAAAACTACGACATAACGATTTCTAGGATCGACAGAAGACCTGCAACTCACCAACAAAAAACACAACAAACTCGTGAGATAGTAAATATAGATATTCTTCATATAGGATCTTTATTAATAACGACAAAGGTAAAAACTAAAAAACACTTTTTATTTAAGATCCTGTTAAAATTCAACGTAAGATGCAAAAAGCAACAAGTATGTAACATATTATTGAAAAACAAACCATAACTTTGCGAAAGTTTTTATTACATTAAACTATTTTAAATTATGAACAGACATTTACAGACGCTATTCTTTTTGGCCGTTTTGAGTTTCCTATTCGCTCTTCCGGCCAATGCTCAAATGACAACAGCCAGTATGAGTGGAAAAGTCGTATTTCAAGATGAACCAGTCATTGGAGCAACCATCTTGGCAGTCCATGAACCGTCCGGTACGAAGTATGGAACTATTACCAATATTGACGGGCGTTACTCGCTCGAAGGTATGCGTACAGGAGGCCCCTACAATGTGACTATCTCATATGTCGGTTATCAAACGGCTATTTACAGAGATATCACACTAAAACTTGGGGAAAATTATATACTAGATGTAACAATGCAAGAGTCTTCCGCTGCTTTAGACGAAGTTGTAGTAGTTGCATCCAAATCTAAATTTTCAGGGGAGAAAACCGGGGCTGTGACAAACATCAACAATACCCAATTAAAAATGTTACCTTCAATTAACCGTAGTCTTACAGATTTCACCCGCCTTTCGCCATATGCAGGTAGTGGAAACGCTTTTAGCGGTCGTGATGGTCGTATGAGCTCCTTCACGATTGACGGAGCCAATCTAAACAACAATTTCGGTTTATCTTCCAATCTTCCCGGTGGAGGTAATCCTGTTTCATTAGATGCTATCGAAGAAGTACAAGTAGTGGTCGCCCCATTTGATGTTCGCCAATCGAACTTTATTGGCGGTGGGATTAACGCTATTACAAAAAGTGGAACAAATTCGTTTCGCGGATCTGCTTATGCTTTTCTTCGTAATCAAAACATGCGAGGAAATAAAGTTGGAGATTATGATTTAGGACTTCGTGCACCAGAATCCACTACGACTTACGGTGTCACGCTTGGAGGCCCAATTATTAAGGATAAATTATTTTTCTTCGTTAATGGCGAATACGAGAATTCCCCATCACCCATTACAAAATTCAGACTTTCTGATGATGGTGTTGGCAACAAAGAAGAAAACATATCCCGTGTCACCGCACAAGACATGGAAAACTTCGCCTCCATTTTAAGGGATAAATACGGATATGAACCGGGTTCATATACAAACTATGATGGGGGAACAAAGAATTATAAAGTCTTAGCACGTATAGATTGGAATATAAACGATGCCCATAAATTGAGTCTTCGTTATAATTACACAACAAACTCACAAGATTTAGGAACTAACGCTTCTTCTACCGTAGGAACAAGAACAACCGCTGGCCGTATCTCAGAGTATGCAATGGCTTTCAAAAATAATTGCTACATGATGGACAATAATGTGATGTCTTTTACGGCTGATTTAAATAGTAGATTCAACGATAAGATCTCGAACAAGCTATTATTAACTTACTCTAATATAGAAGATGTCCGTAGTTCAAATTCCAGTCCGTTTCCTCACATTGACATTTGGGATGGGGATGGACAAGCATTCATGAGCGCAGGATATGAGTTGTTCTCTTGGAATAACAAAGTACAAAATAAGATATTCAATGTCAACGACAATTTAAATATCATATTGGGAGATCATAGAATCACCGCAGGTATATCTTTCGAGTATCAAAAAGCTCTTAACAATTTCATGCGCTTTGGCACAGGTTATTATAAATACGCATCTTTCGACGACTTCAAAAATGGAGCTGCTCCCATTGCATTTGGATTGACATACGGTTATAATGGCGAGGCTAATCCAGAGGCATCGGTTTCTTTTGCACAATCGGGAATTTATGGTCAAGATGAATGGAATATTTCAGATCGTTTCAAATTGACTTATGGAATCCGTTTAGATATGTTGAATTACCTCAATGATCTAGAAACGAATAAAGGTTATCTGGATATCGATTTCAATGGACGTCATATTGATACGGGTAAATGGCCAAAAACGAATGTATTGTTTTCTCCGCGTATTGGATTTAATTGGGACATCAAAGGCGATCAGAGCTTGAAACTTCGTGGAGGTACGGGCATTTTCACGGGACGCATTCCTTTGGTATTTTTCACCAATATGCCTACTAATGCCGGGATGTTACAGAATACCGTACAAATCACAGATGCCAAACAACTCGAAGCATTAAAAGGAGGTGTTATTACAGACGTAAGTCAAATGATCAACACTCTAGGTTTACCTAATACTCCTAATTATCAAACTAAAGAAGATATAAAAGGAGCTGCGGTTGTTGGCATTGATCCCAATTTCAAATTACCTCAAGTATGGAAAACCGCTTTAGCTGTAGACTACCAATTACCGGTATCATTCCCATTGGCATTGACAGTAGAGGCTATGTATAATAAAGATATAAACGCTGTATGTCAAGAAAATTACAATGTAAAAGATCCTTCTTTGTTAGGTCGATTTAATGGACCAGACAATCGTTATTATTACGAAAGTAGCAAAAACACAGCTGTAGCGTCCAATGTTACTGGAGGTGCTATGGTATTAAGCAATACGCACAAAGGCTATGGAGCAACGTTGAACTTCACAGCCAATTCTGAGCCTGTTAAAAACTTATTCTTGATGGCTTCTTATACACATACTATCGCGAAAGAAATCTCCGGTAACCCCGGATCACAGGCTTATTCTGCATGGCAAAATCTTCCGTCCGTAAATGGCCCGAATTTGATTGGCCTGCATAACTCACAATATTTAACACCCAATAGAGTTATCGCCTCTATCAGCTACAGCTTAGATTTATGTAAGTCTGCGGCATTAAACTTCGGGTTATATTATTCCGGATATAATTCAGGATTATATAGCTATACTTATAATAACGACATGAATCAAGATGGTCAAACGAATGACCTTATCTATATCCCGAAATCGAAAGACGAGCTAACATTCGTTGATAAAAATGGCTTTACCGCCACTCAACAGGCTGATGCTTTCTGGAATTTCATTAATCAAGATCCATATCTGAAAAAGCATAAAGGTGAATATGCAGAAGCATATGCAGCCAAAATGCCATGGATAAATCGTTTCGATATCAAGATTTCTGAAGATTTCAAGGTAAAGGCTGGAAAATCTACAAACATCTTACAAATTAGTTTTGATATCCTAAATGTAGGTAATTTATTAAACCACTCTTGGGGGGTAACAAAGAATGCAGCACCAGCTAATAATGGTAGAATCCTAAATTACGAGGGAGTCAATGACCAAATGGTCCCAACATACTCGTTATACTATAATAAAGCTGAAAACGCTCTTCCAACCGAATCATTCGCTAATTACAATGATTCTTCTAATTGCTGGCAGTTACAGGTAGGCATTCGTTATATCTTTAACTAGACAAATAAATATTTCCAAATCAGAAAAACGAAGGTGAACCCAAAAAGTTGTATAAAAACGTCCGGGGTTCACCTTCTCTTATATTCTATCCTTCAAAAACTTAGGCAGAGAGAATAGCATCCACTGTGTAAATATATTATAAAATACCTAGTTATTAAAGCCGCTTAAGTAAAATCATCAATTTAGATAAAAACATGTCGATTAACTCTGACGGGTAAATGGTAATCTGATTCCTGTAACAGTCTTGATATCTTTATACCAATCCGAAGAATTCTGCCATCCACTCTCTGTCATAACAGTATATTTTATAACTCTAGATCCTTTAAGCATTTTAACTTGCTCTGTATGTTCATATGGTGGATAATACTCTTGCCCACTACCATTACCTTCCTCATATAAAGAAATATAAATAATTTCATCCTTCTGAACTGGTAGACGTGTCACAAATGTATATTCCACATATTTTTTCAGATAAGCTCTCCCCATATTACTAGAATTTTCATCCCATTCTCTTGTAAAATATATTATATCATTCGGTGCAGTTGTACCATACATACGATTGACACCAGCAATATCTCCATTAGATAATCCCTCTCTTTGGCCTGAAAAAGTAGTTCCATTTTTCCTTGTCATAGTCGGTTTACTAATATCCACTGCAAACGAATTTATAGAAGAATAAAGCATTATCGAATTAAAATCAAATGAACCAAGATCAGAACCCTGATAGCCTTCATCTGTATATTTTTTATAAGCATACTGCCACTCTTTCTTGATATTTCCCCAATTTATTGTCACATAACTATCTCTATCGGCTCTATTGTGCTCATGAAATAAACCTAAAGCATGCCCTATTTCATGAACCACTGTCCCCATACCACTATTTTTATATATTGTTATTAACTGCATTCCTCCCATCTTTCCCACATAAGAAAAATTACCATCCCCATTTACAAAACTAACATAGTCAGAAATGCCATCAGCCTTTGCCCAAAAACGAATACTAGTATTCGTCTCTATATGGTTTATTGCACTCTGAACAGTATTAGTATCATAAAACCCGGAAGACATCGTATAAAAAATGACATTACCCGGCCATCGTTTTGATAAAGTCGTTATATATGCAGATTTAGTTTGAGGAGCTGAATTTAACGAAGCTAGCTGCTCTTTAGACAAAATTATATCTCCATCTAAAATATAAATACTATCACATTTTGCGAGCTGCACACCATTAGATAACGTAATAATGTCTTTTGGCATATTAGGTAAAGCTATCTCTATCTCTCCTTGACCTTGACAAGAATTGTTTTTAAAAGAATTTCCATAAGTAGAAATATCATCGCTACAAGAAAAACAAGCAATAGAGCCTATTAGAAATACTAAAAATTCAAATCGTTTCATAACATTCATTATTTAGTTAATAAAATTGTCACAATTCCTATTCATCATCAAATCAACAAGAATAAGAGAAAAACGACTTAATTTCCAAATAACATCCTTATCCAAATCTAAAAACGATCCAATCCAAAATTAAGTGAAGCAGAACAGTATAAACTGTTTTTCCAAAGATATAGTTTATTTTTGCATAATATTTACAAATAAAAAAACACATCTAATATTTAACATAAATTACACCTCATGCCATAAAAAACATATCACTATGGAAATTAAAGAATTATAAATACTAAGAGCAAGCCACTTACCTTAACAATTTTAAATTGTGAGCAGACATTTACAGACGCTATTCTTTTTAGCTGTACTGAATTTCTTGTTTGTCATCCTGACGCAAGCGCAAGTAATAACGGTCAGTATGAGTGGAAGTCATGTTTCAAGTTATTGGTGTGATCTTTCTGACGGTTCATGAACCATCTGGAACAGATTATAGTACGATCTCGAACGTCAACGGACGTTTGTCTCTATGAGGTATGCGTACAGGAAGTCCATACAAAGTTATGCTTTCTGGTGTAGGTTATCGATCTACCGTTCAGTCCAACATTACCCTGCTGGCAAGACCGAGCATCATTTCCAATTGAGCCTTGACTTCATGAACATCGGTAACATGATCAACTCTAAATGGAGTGTAATGAAGAACGCATCTTCTTCCAACAGTTGCCGTATCTTGAAATATGAAGGGAAGGATGATAACAAGACTCCGATTTTCTCCATGCATAAGATCAATGGTGAATACCCGACAGAGACTTATTCTTACAACCGTACCTACTCTGAATGCTGGAAAATGCAGGTTGGTATCCGTTACATCTTTAATTAATCAAGAGATATAACTCTATAAAAAAGGCGGGAAAATTTATTTCTCGCCTTTTTTATTTCAATCATAGATCTTCTCCCCCTCGCAAGGCATCCGCAATATCTTGATGTTGCTGGGCTAACTCGTCCTCTCCTATCGCCCGGAAACCCTCCGCCAGATATTCGTGGGAAGCCGCATGCTTAGGTTTGATACTTACCGCCAGCTGGAAATCCAGAATAGCCTCATCGTAATATTTGAGTTTCAACAGGCATTTTCCACGGTTATAGCGAGCCTTAAAAGACTTCGGACTTAATTTTACCGCTTTGTTTAAACAAACCTGAGCGTCGTAGTCCTCACCTATATCCAATAAAGTAACCCCTTTACGTACCCAAGCTTCCACATAATTCGGATTCAAGCTCAAGGCTTTATCAAAACAACGAATAGCCGCATTAGCGTCATGGGCTTTCGTTATGCACTCGTTACCCATCAAGTAATATTCATGCGCATACTCTTTCTGGGCCTCACGGAGTGAATGCAACTCTTCCCGTAAAGCTTTAATATGTGCCTTTTGACTGTTCAAGGTTTGCAATTTCAAACGAAGCAGTCGTTGCACCATCGGATTATCCAATTCATTCCGTTTAGATACAGCGGCAGCAAAAGCCTCAACCGCCTCTTTCATATTACCCTGCCGAAAACACTGAGCAGCCCGGCCATATTGCAGTTCCGCCTCACTCTCCTTGAGGCTTTTCTCTATTAATGCTTGGTTATTGAATATTTGGCTGAACTCTACGATCTCTTTCCGGATAAAGATATCCCGGGAAGAGATCTTGCTTTTTAGCACCAATCCCTCCAATGAAGTACAACGGCTCAACGCCACATAGGTTTGTCCGCCGGCGAAAACACCTCCGGTCAAATCAACTACCACCCGGCTAAAAGTCAAGCCTTGACTCTTATGCACCGTGATCGCCCAAGCCAGACGAATCGGCAATTGTTCGAACGTACCGACAATCTCTTCCTCGATCCGTTTCTCTTTCTCGTTATATTTGTATTTATAATTTCGCCATGAGGTAGGTTCGACTAAATGTTCCACACCGCTCTCCAGCAGCACATAGACATTTCCATTCTCATCGATCCCCGACACCATACCGATCGTCCCATTTACCCAACGGCGCTCATAATCATTATCGATAAAAATAACCTGCGCCTGTTCTTTGATAGATAAATTCAGTTGGGTAGGTAGTGAGGATTCCGGAAAATCCCCCTCGATCTTTCCCACGGAGACGTACTCTTCTCCGGGAAGCTCGGTCAACTTCTTCTCATTGATAAAATCAACCTGATCCCGGCGAGTGGCCAGCGTGATATACATATCCTCATTCTGAGGTTCGAAAGACGGGAAACAACGACCGTTCAATGTATCCAACTCCTGTTTTCTAGCGGCATTATTACGAATCCGATCCAATACATTGATAAAAACAGGATCAGTCTGGCGATACACCTTTTGCAACTCGATCGGCACTAGATTGATATCCTTGAACACACGAGCCGAGAAAAAGAAAGGGCTGGCGTAGAACAAGCTTAAGATCTCTTTCTGGTCCGACGGGACAACCGGCTCCAATTGGAAGACATCTCCCACGAACAATAGCTGCTTTCCACCGAAAGGCAATCGCATATTACCGGAATAGACCCTCAAGATACGATCTACACAATCAATAATATCCGCCCTCACCATCGATATCTCGTCAATGATGATCAAATCGACCTCCGCAATAATTTTCCGTTTCTCCTTCGGATACTTGAAATACTCAAAGATACGACCATGCGACAAACTTAAATCCGGATCATCCGGTAACATCGGCCGAAAAGGGAGCTTGAAAAAAGAATGCAAGGTAACGCCCCCCGCGTTTATGGCGGCGATTCCGGTAGGAGCCAGCACCACAAACTTTTTTTTCGTATGATTGCAAATATACTTCAAAAAAGTAGACTTACCAGTCCCCGCTTTCCCTGTAAGGAAAACGGACTGGCGAGTGTGGGTGATCAGTCGCAAGGCATCCTGAAACTCCTTATTGTTCGTGTCTAACTGAAAGTCCAAGTATGTAATTTTTAGATGAGACAAAGCTATGAAAATATTTACAGATCACTCTAATAATATCCCTCAAAATATTTGGCAGTCTCCATAAAAATCACTTGTTTTGTGATATCAAATTAATATCAAATACAAATCATCATGAAAGCAACTGAAAAGACATTCAACGGACTGAGAATCTCGGGGTTTCTTGCCCTTTTTCTCATCTTGGCTCTATCGGGTCTTTGCTGCTACTTAATCGCAGGCATCAATGACACTTGGAGCGTAATCACCGGCATCGTCGGACTCTGCCTGTTAGTGGTTTGTTTATTGGGATTCATGGAAATCGAACCCAACAATGCCCGAGTAATGCTCTTTTTCGGAAAATATAAAGGGACAATTACAGATAACGGATTTTTCTGGGTCAATCCACTTTACAGCAAAAAGAAAATCACGTTACGTGCCCGTAATTTAGATGTCCCTCCTATCAAGGTTAACGATAAGGTCGGCAATCCTGTTATGATCGGGGCTGTAATGGTATGGAAAGTCAAGGATACTTATAAAGCCATGTTCGATATCGATTCTTCATCCATTAGTATCTCTTCGAATAAGTCATTCATATCAATGGGAGAATCCTCCGAATTATCCCAACGAATGCAGAATTATGAGAATTTCGTACAGATACAAAGTGATGCCGCTATCCGCAAGATCGCAGGCATGTATGCCTATGACTATAACGAGAGCAAAGATCCCGTGACCTTACGATCCGATGACGGGGAGGTCGCTCAAAAACTAGAGGAGGAATTAAACAGTCGTCTGGCGATAGCTGGTATTGAGGTATTGGAAGCTCGTATCAATTACTTAGCGTATGCTTCTGAAATCGCCGGAGTCATGTTACGCCGCCAGCAAGCGGAAGCAATTATCGCCGCAAGAGAACGGATCGTGGAAGGAGCGGTTAGCATGGTTCAACTCGCCTTGAACAAACTGGATAAAGACAATGTTGTGGAACTGGATGAGGAACGAAAGGCCGCAATGGTCAGTAACCTGTTGGTTGTACTTTGCGCTGACGAGGCAGCGCAACCTGTCGTAAATACCGGGACCCTACATCATTAATGTAAGAATTTAATATTAATACTAGTATATGGCCAAAAAAGATAATACTGTCAAAAGCTTCATCCTTCGGGTGGACGCTGATATGATGGAAGCTATCGAAGCTTGGGCTGCGGACGAATTTCGCAGCACCAATGGCCAAATCCAGTACATTCTGGACCAAGCCTTACGAAAGGCAGGACGGTTGAAGAAGAAAAGACTGCCCCGGCCACAAAACGACGACAAGTCATAAAAAAAAGCCTGATCTTTCGATCAGGCTTTTTTATTAACGGCTAATGAACAGCCAAGCATCTTTATACTTTTCTATTTTTCGAAGTGTCGCCATGTAGCTCTCGGCATCCGCCCGGTTATTAAACTTATCCGCATAAATACGATATTTACCATCACGAACCACCTTACTTACATTCTTACATTGCGTGCGGTCTACACCGGATATATACTCATTCGCCTGCTCCTCTGTCGGGAAACTCGCTATTACGATATGATACATCTTTTTCGTCGCCACGAGTTCCGCTTTCGGAGCGGGGACAGCGACTTCTTTCCTTACCTCAGGGGCAGAAGGCGCTTTGGCAATCTCAGTCTCCTTAGTCGCTTCTATTTTGGGAGTTACCTCCGCTACCATCTCGTCCTCTTGGGATACTTGAATTTCCTCCAGCTGAGAAATCGGTTCCTCAAACCTATAATTTATCATCTCCGTAGGAACAAAACTAGCTGTATAAGCGGACAGGTTTACTTCTTTCACCGGAGTCGAAACCACAAAGAATAATGCGACAGCAGCAGCTGACGCCGCAACAACCCGGATCAACTTACGACTAACCGGGATATAGAACACATCTTTCTTTTTCTTACCCGTAAGTAAGGCAACCTCTTCCCGCTCTTCCTCCAACGATCGCAAAACCGGAAAATGAAACGATGATAAACCATACGAATCCGCATTAAATACCCCAGAATCGCCCGGCGTAAAAATGGTCTGCCCTTCCTCTCCTATAGAGAAAGTCCCGATTCGCCCCAATGTTATCCGCTTGTCTTGTTCCAAAGAAACATTCAAAGCCTCGATATCCTCTTCCAGCATCAATTGAGCTTTCCGGTAATCAACGCCATACGTCTGCATATACGACTCGCAAAGCAAGCCGTCTGTATGCTGTAGCGTTACATTGAACATAACCTCTTTACGCATCGGCCGAAACGAATGTTCCTCTTCCTCATACGTCGCCGGCAAGATTTGCAGCACGAAACCACCAAACTTCGGCAAGATCACACAATCATGCGTCAGCAATAAGCGTTCAATATGTGTTATTATCCTTAACATAGAGACAAAGGTAAATATCTTTATAGAAATAACAAAAAAAGAGCACTTTTTTCCTTTGAAATGACCCGGAAAAACATAGTTATGAAATACTCAAAACATAACTATGTCTCAAGAAAATCATAACTATGAATTTTAAACAAGTTATTAGGACTTATTTTCTCATATCATTTGACACGCAAGCAACTTTGTCATCTTTCATCCACGTCTTCCGCAAACCAATCTCCACCTTCAGCTACAACTTCCTGCTTAAGTTTCAACATCTTTGATTTCAGTCTCGCTACAATTTCAGGATGTTTATCTGCCACATCTATTCGTTCCTCACGATCATCTCTCAAATTATATAACTCAAAATATTTTGGAAACACCTTCTTGGCGAACTCCATATGTTCTTTTGTCAAATACCAAGGCTTCACTTTACCAAGCGCTAATTCATCCAAACTAAAAGCCCATGGTAGAGGCTCATCGTATCCCAGTAGACACCAGTCGCCTTCACGTATCATACAAATAGGATCATGAATATACCGGAAAAAGAACAAAGGGTTTTCTCTTTCCAACATTTCAGCTTTCCCCAAAAACACCGGAGAAATATCCATACCATCAATAACACGATCTGTAGGAACCGGAGCATCCGCTAAAGACGCTAACGTTGGTAATATATCCGTGAAACAACCGTTAAACTCACTAATCACACCGGTTGGTACATGTTTATTCCATCTAACAATACATGGAACTCGCAATCCTCCCTCATAATTAAAATGTTTCTCTCCCCGAAATGGCAAATTAGAATAATCCCACTGAGAACCATTATCAGAAGCAAATATGACAATCGTATTATCTTCCAGATTCTGTTCTTTTAGATAATTCATTAATTTACCAATCGCTATATCCATATTTTCGATACACCCATAATACTCAGGATTAATAGCATGCCTTTTCTTCAACTCCTCCGGGGCCTCCATTGGAAAATGAGGCTCATTGAACCAAACATTTAAGAAGAAAGGTTCCTGTTTATTCTTGTCTAGCCATTGGAGTGCTTCCGTTACCACAATATCACAGGAATAACCTTCGATCTCACCTTGCGGTTCTCCATTCCGGAAAAAGTTCGTGGGATTATGATGAGACGGGACTGAATTATTCAAGGCATAAAAACTATAATCAAAACCTTGATCATTGGGATAAGGTTGATCCGGACGTCCCGAACTTAAATGCCACTTTCCAAAATGCCCCGTCGCATAATCTGCTTGTTTCAGTACTTCTGCTATAGTAACCTCACTATCTCTCAAATGCATCGGTGAGTTTTGCTCCAGATAATTATAAACCCCTGTACGAGTACAATTCCGACCGGTCATTAGAGCCGCACGAGATGGAGAGCTAACAGCCGCACCACAATAAAAATTCGTAAAGCGAATACCTTGCCGGGCCAATAAGTCCAAATTCGGAGTTTGGGAAGTAGGAAAGCTATCCGACTGCTGCGGAAAATTCTCATTTCGATAACAAGAGACATCATTATATCCCAAATCATCCGCTAATAAAATTATGATATTCGGCTTAGGAACAGCTTCCTCTTTTGCGCCACAACTTACGGTTGACAACATCAATGCGGCACTATTAACCGCAACAAAGATCTCTTTATAATTCATTTTATATAATCTAAATTCTAATAAATATATTCTCTAAATCACCAACCCGGATTTTGCTCTAAATTTGGATTCAAAGAGCGCTCACTATCAGGAATAGGTAATAAATCATAGTATTCCAAATAGCCGTTCGGGAATTTTGTCTCAATCACGCTTCCTTCATGATCCTTTATAATCATCGGATAAAGCTCCTTTCCTATTTTCCAACGCTTCACATCCGACCAATAACGACCTTCCAACGCCAATTCTATTCTTCTTTCATGCCTTAGTTTCTCACGGGCCTCATCCCGAGATAAGGACAAAGGCAATGGGGAAATTTTCACGTCATCTCGTTCCGTACGGATCCGGTTTAATATAGCGATCGCCTCCGAAACATTTCCACCAGATTCAATAATCGCTTCCGCTTTCGACAATAGCACATCCGCATATCGCAAGATAATATCGTTGATATAAGACTGGCCGGCGGGAGGTAAATCCGCCTCGTTCTGAATCCGGTACTTACGAGTACTCAAATGTTTCAATCGATTACCCGCATGATTAAAAGCTCCCCCCGGATACAAATAACTAGGGAAACGATGTCCTAAAATATAAGAGCCCGGAAGCACAACCGTGAACGCTAAACGAGGATCACGGTTCTCATAAGGATTTTCCGGATCAATAGGGCTCCCATCCACGGTCTCATAAGCCGCCACCAAATCATCTGTAGGAACATAGCGACTACCACGTGTCCAACTACCGGTTCCCGTTCCGCAGTATTGATCCAGAAAAGTACCCTGTGAATTTTCACCCTCTATATATTGGATATCAAATAGAACCTCCTTATTTCCTTCATTAGCCGGATCGAACAATGTCGCATAACTATGAAACAAGCCATATTTCTTCAGAGCATCAATCTGATCTACACATTCCAAAACCGCCTTATACTTACCTTGATATAAATACGCACGCATTTTCATACCCAAGGCAGCGCCTTTCGTAGCACGTCCTTTCTCCGGAGCATCCGCACCTAAATTAGCGATGGCGACATCATAATCATCCAACGCCTGTTGCCACGTATCTTCTCGACTGGAACGCTTTAGGTTACGAGCCTCCGATGTTGAGATTTCTGAAAGTACGACAGGAACACCCCCATAAGTTTCCGCAAGTACCGAATAAGCCAATCCCCTCAAGAAATGAGCCTCGCCAACATACAACTTTTTCGCCTCCCCCGCTAATTCTATTTTTTCTAAACAAGCCAATAAATAATTAGCCCTAGAGATCATTTCATAACATCTTTTCCAACGAAAAGTAACGACACCGCCATCACTAGAGCTCAAACGTCCGGCTCCCAATTTATTGAAAACCTCGACTGTTCCCCAATTATATGCGTTGGGAGTCGCACAATCTGTCATTCCAAACCCAAACAAACCTTGATCTATGACAGCGGTCTCCCTTAGACAAGCATACGTTCCATCTAACAGTAACTTAATATCCGATTCTTTTTCCGGAAAGTTAGCGGCCGTGATTTTATCCTCCGGATACAAATCCAGATAATTCTCCATACAACCACCAAAAGAGATCAATAACAAAAACGACAAACAATATATTATTAAACGTTTCATAGCTTTAGAAATTAAGATTTAAACCAAATGTGAATATTCTCGGTGTCGGATACGGAGAACCTCCCGCATCAAACGTATTTCTTTCCGGATCGTATCCCTCATAGCCTTTTTTCCACATAACCGTAAATAAATTCTGAGCATTAGCGTATACATAAAGCCGTTGCATTTTCAACTTTGAAGTAATCCTTTCCGGAAATGCATAACCCAATTGTAAGTTCTTCAATTTCAAGAAGTCAATCCGATGTACCCAAAATGAGGAGTCGTATCGATCCCAAGTAGAGTCATATCGAAGCATAGGGATACTAGAACCTGAATTCTCCGGTGTCCATGCGTCTCTCCAAAAGCCCGCGATTCGCATATACTCATATCCTAAGCGAGTCATTTCATTTTGAGTAAAGACATTCGCCTTTCCTAAACCCTGAAACAAGAGGCTCAGATCAAATCCCTTATAACGCAGCCCTGCAGAAATACCATAAGTGATCTTCGGAATCGTATTTCCTAATACTTGCTTATCTTGATAGTCCAATTTTCCATCATTATTTACATCCTCATACTTCAAATTACCCATGGCAGGCTTATAGCCATTATTATGCATATGCTCTACCGCTTCTTCATCCGATTGGTAAATGCCAATCGCTTTATAACCATACAACGCTTTGTAAGGATATCCCTCACGGATCAAATACAGTTGATCCGGAGAATTACCACCTTGGAACTTTGTTACTTCATTATTTATGTAAGTAAAATTAAATCCTACATTAAATCCCAATCGATCCCTACTGGCTTCCAAATTATCATAATTCGCAACCAATTCAAAACCGTTATTTTTCATCTCCCCAACATTCTCGAAAGGCGCTGTCTTATCACCTAAGATATTGGAGATTGGTAATTGAACAATAATATCGGTAGTCTTTTTATTGAAATAGTCCGCTTCAATGCTTAATTTATTGTTTAAGAAGCCCAGATCCAGACCAATATCTAGAGAAGAAGTTGTTTCCCAAGTAATATCCTCATCAACCAAGGCTGTTACAGCCGCACCCGGAGCCAAGGAACCTCCATAATTATAACTTAAATTATAATTCTGATTGATAACAGTTAAATAAGGCCAATACCCCTCGATCGTCTGGTTACCCAATTGTCCCCAAGAAGCTCGCAATTTCATGTTAGAAAAAATATTCACATTCTTAATGAAGCTTTCCTCACTCAACCGCCAACCAGCTGAGAAACCGGGAAAAACACCCCATCGATTACCTCGTTTGAAACGGGAGGAGGCATCCGCACGAAGATTCATCTCGAATAAATATTTATCAGCGAAAGCATAATTTAGACGACCGAAGTAAGAAGCCATACGTAATCCTTGCATATTACCCTTGCCCTGAATGCCATTCGTTCCCGCATCCACTTGGGTTAATCCGTCTTTAGCTGGATCCGTCCTACGTGCATATACGTTCTTAATATTATAATTTTCTAATTGAGCACCCAAGATTCCCGCGACCGAATGTTTTTCCACAAACTTCTTGCTATAGTTCAAGGTCGCATGAAAGTTATTACGCATAGTAGATATTTGCTCTCTACTCATCTCCAAGCCATCCCGGTTATAATTTATAGTCATTGTCTCTATACCGGAATCCGTGTATCCATAAAGGGTCTCATTATATTTATCGACCATTTTCCAATTGCCATTAGAGGCCCAAGTGACTTGCAAATTCAAGTCCTTCGTAAAGTCAACAGTAGCGAACGCATTTAACGACATATAATCCAAAGTCGTCTTGGTAGCGCCATTGGAAGCATCAATTAACGGGTTCCTGTTATCATACAATAAAGTTCCATCCTGCGCAATCGCCTCAACCGAACCAAAACGTCCATCTCTCGTATAAGGAGCGATAAAAGGGGCTGCTCCCGATTGTATAAAGAATACACGCGATAAATCAAACGGTTCTTGAGAATTCCGGCGTATATAATTTAAACGAGCGCCAACTTTCAACCACGAATTAACCTTATATTCCAGATTAGCCCGCATACCGAATCTCTCCGCATCTGTATTCGTAATAATACCCTCTTGCTTCAAATAATTTAAGGACAAAAAAGAAGATAATTTTTCCGAACCACCTCGAATTGATAAATTATGGCCTGTAATTAGAGCATTCCGATAAACGTGTTCGTACCAATCCGTATTCGGGTATTTATAAGGATCCGTGCCATTCTTGAAATCAGAGATCAAGGACTCGGGATATAAAGGACTCTCGCCACCATTAGCCAAGGCTTGGTTTGCCATGGTCATTAACTCCGCACTATTTGTCACCAGATCAAATCTCCGTCCCAACTGTTGTACACCTACATATGAGTTCAATTCCACATGCGTCTTCTCATTATTTTTACCCATCTTCGTCGTTACCAAAACGACTCCATTCGCTGCTTTCGATCCATAGATAGCTGCGCTAGCCGCATCCTTCAACACGGTGATACTCTCAATATCGCTTGGATTGATCTGACTAAAAACGCCTTCTACTCCATCAATAATTACCAACGGATCCGAGTTATTCAGCGTACCCCAACCCCGGATTCTTAACTGAGCGCCATCATCCCCCGGCTTTCCCGAATTTTGACTGATCCATACACCCGACACTTTACCAGAAAGGGCTTGTGAGGCATCCGTTATAGGCCGGTTTGCCAATTCCTCATCAAACTTCACGGAAGAAACAGATCCTGTCAAATTCACTTTCTTCTGAGTACCATAGCCAACAACGACAACCTCATCCAGTTGTTCACTATCCTCTGTCAGTGTAATCGTTAGGCTAGAACGATTATTCAAGGCTATTTCTTCTGTCTTATACCCTATATAAGAAATAGAGACCATCGCATTCGGACTTACCTCATTTAATAAAAAATGTCCGTCCATATCCGTAATCGTACCCGTTCTACTCCCCTTCACCAGTACATTTACACCAATGAGAGGTTCCCCATGAGTATCTTTCACAATACCAGTGACCGTGATTTTTTTAGCTTGCTGAATAGAAAGGGACGAGTTTTCTTTTTTCTCGTTCCTTCGTACGATAATTTGTCGGTTGTTGATAATATATTCAACATCCGTTCCTTTAAATAACCTTTCCAATATAACCTCAACGGACTTATCCCGTACGTCCAAATTTACCCTGCGATGCAAGTCGATATTAGCGCCATGATAAACAAAAACAAACTCACTATTTTTCTCAATGTGGTCAAATACATCCTTTATGGTACAATTATTCATACGGACTGTCAACGTGGTTTGTTCCGTCTGCAAGGTAGCGGCGTACACCGCAGAGCCTCCAGAACTGATCAAGCATAAGGCTAAACAAACACTTTTGAGAAAATGATTCGATTCTCTACAGAAATCATCTTTTTTTTTCATACATTTGTAATGTTTTTTCTTTAATACATAATTAATTGATTAAACGAAGTCTTTGAACCGGTGGATATGACGGTATCTTCCGGTTCTTTTTGTCAATTTTTCTTTTTAACACAAAGTCTTTTCACCAAATAGTTCTTTTACATAGGCAATCTATTTTAATATGATTATATTATTCTCTTTATCCGTCTCTTGTCGCAAGAATAGAGATTGACAAATAATCTCAACAACATCTTCCAAACTTCCTCGCAAATCAAGTTTACCGGAAAGAGGTATTTCCGCGATCTCTTTATCAAACACAATCGTACGCCCATAGTATCGGGCTAATTTATTTAAGACATCTCCAACCTTACGATCGTTCACTTGCATCAGATTATCTTTCCAACAGATATACTCAAACACATCCACTTCCTTAATAGATACCCCTTTATTTCCCAACTCTATCATCTGGTTAGGAGCTAGCACCTCTTTAACATGCTTATCATTCTCTACCTCCACCCGGCCTTCGACTAATACAACGGAAGCCTTCGGCTCATCTCCATAGACGCAAACATTAAATTGGGTACCGAGTACCTTTACATTAAACGCATTTGTCTTTACGATAAAAGGGCGGGAAGAATCTGGGGTAACATCCAAATAGGCTTCTCCCGTAACTAAGATCTCTCGTTTATCTTTAGCAAACACGGCCGGATAAATCACACGGGTATCGGCATTTACATATATCTGGGTACCATCTGAAAATATAATATTTGCCCGCTTGCCCTTCGGTACTATGATTTGATTCAAATTTCCAGTCTTAGTAGCTAATACTTTCTTCTTTATCTGAGAGTCTTTTACACTTGGTTTACCTATATTATCATGCGTAATTGTAGCCCCATTTTTAAGCTGTACCCAGCTTCCATTTTCCACCAGCACAATCTCATCGTCCGGCAAAGAGTCTATGCTCTTTTCTTCCAACAAAGCCAATGGCAAGGAGGATTTATCATCCCCCACCATCCAGAAATAACATCCTATGGCAAGGAGTAACACGACCGCCGCCGCCACAGAAGAAGCTAGATAGCGTATGCGTAAAACAAAGGTTTTACGGGGAGCTTTCAAACGTTCCTCGACCTTCTGCCATGAGGATAAAGCGAACTTGGAATCCAATTGTTCCACTTCTCGGACTTTACGCCATAAATCCTCTCCAGCTTGCCGGAATAAATCTTTTTCAAATATGTCTCGTTTCTTATTCACAGGTTACATTTTTATTCTTATTACGGATCAATTTGATTTTGGTACTCACTTTTGCGGAAAAAAACACAATTTTTCATATTCTTGTGTTTTGAAAAGCACGATCTTTCACACTCGCTATATATCGACACCCGGTATCCCTCCAATATACATAAATAACTAATAATATGACATTTACAGTTTTTCTTAGTATCAAACAAAAGTTTTCCGTACACTAAACCTTAGTTTACCTATAGTAAAACAAAAGTTTCTTCAGTACGAAACTTTTGTTTTCCCTAAGGGAAACAACTCTTAAAGACTCCATTCCCTACTCACAAGCCTAAGTGATAAATTGCTTTCTTGCCATTCTCCTTAAAACATGGTAGGTCAAGAGTGATAATTGTAGATGTTTTTATATCTACAACCACCATGTAATATACTTATTTATAGGGCATATAAGACATAGTTGTAGATATGGTAGATATTTTATAAAACCAATCGCTTATGTAAGCATAGGGAATAAAACATAATGGATGCCCCCCATTATTAAAGCGTCCAAGGAAAACCACCTTCTTAACTTACTAAGCGTTCTGGATAATAAATTTTTACTCGATTGATAATTTATACCTAAGATCTCCGCAATCTCATCGTGTCCCAATCCATTTACATAATAAAGATAAATAATCTCTCTCTGGTGGGGGGAAAGTTTTGTCAAAGCCTTCATTAAGAGTTTAACCCGTTCGTCCGCTTCCGTCGTATCCAGTGAGATACGAGAAAATAATTCATCTGTTTGGAAAGTATCCTCATAAAGAGAGATGTCCTCCATCTTCCTGTTTTTCTCGATCATATCATACAACTTATGCCTTAAAGTCTTGAGTAAGTAACCTTTGACATTTACAGTTGGAGATAAAGTCTCGTGGTTTTGAATCAATTTGATAAAAATATCCTGTACGCAATCTTCCACCAAGCTCTTGTCAGGAAGTAACTTGATACCATAATTGCGCAATAAGGCGTAAAATCGGCAATACAGCTCACGGAAAGCTCTCATATCTCCCTTCAGACACAGTTCCCAAAGCCCCTCATCGGATATTTTCATATAGATCATGTAGAAATAACTCCCGCAGATTTGACGCAAACATACATAAAAACATTCGATTTTCAGATTAGCTAGAAGAGATTTTATAGAAAAACACGTGTATAACGCAAAATACATTATACACGTGTTCATTGAAATAATACGAAAAGGTTACTTATATCGCTTACTTTGCCAAGGGATCATACCCGTCTGGCGGATATGCTCCATCAAGCCATTGAACAAGTTTTTATAGGCAGCGGAAGAACGCTCTGCGATCGGGTTTTGCTCTTTAGGGTCTTCTTTCAGATTGAAGAATTGGATAGGTTCCCAAGGTGTGTTTTGTAAGATCTTATAATCTTTATAGCGAGATGCGTAATAGGCTTTACCACCATATCGGGAATTACCTTCCCTTCGCACCCAATGCACCATTCGATCTCCGGTATCTTGTTCCTCACCCCGTAAAAGAGGCAAGATACTGATACCGTCGATCTCATGTGATACAGGCACGGCTGTCAGATCGCATAAGGTCGGGAACATATCCGAAAGCATGACGAAATTATCACGTACCGCCGGACGGATCTGGTTCTTCCAATAAATACCTCCGGCTACCCGGATCCCTCCCTCGTACATATCCTGCTTCGCGCCTCTGAACGGGCCGTTATTCGCACCCGCATCGTCCTGTCCTCCATTATCAGAGGTAAATATAATGATCGTATTCTCTAACTGGCCATTCTGTTCCAAGGCCTCATACACACGTCCGACGTTATAATCCAAATGCTCAATCAAGGCGACAATCTTAGCACGCTTCTCCGGAAGTGACGGTTCACGCTTTTTCACCTTTTCCAGCCATTCCTGAGGAGGTTGTATCGGGGTATGTGGGGCATTATAAGCTAGATACAAGAAGAAAGGCTCTTGCTTTTGCTTCATATCCGACAGGTAACGGATCGCCCAATCAGAGAAAATCTCTGTAGCATGTCCTTGTGGATCGATCTCTTTCAAGTTCTCACGCATATAATTATTTCCGAAACGACGATGGGTATAATAATCATCCATCATATCCCCTAAAAATCCCCGGTAGAAATCGAAGCCCCTTTCCGTAGGGGTATTCGGAGACTCCAATCCTAGATTCCATTTTCCAACCATCGCATTATGATAGCCTCTTTTCTTCAGCATCCGGGGTAATAATACGGCATCCTCCGACAGATACCCCCAGCTATCCTCTTTATGCGTACGAATAACTCCCGGTACGCCTACCATATCCGGATAACGACCGGTTAATAAGGAGGCTCTACTAGGAGAGGAGACCGGACAGTTCGCATGGAAATTCGTGAAACGAACTCCTTCATTTAATAATTTATCGATATGTGGAGTTTGAATGTCCTTGGCGGCTCCTTGACAGGACAAATCACCATATCCCAAATCATCCACCAAAATCAGCAGGATATTCGGGCTATCCGGCAAAGCCTTTGTTTGTGCGGAAGCTGCGGAAAAAGCCAATCCGCAAGCCGCTGTCAGTATATATTTATTCATCTATCTATTGTTTTTAATTTCCCATTACATCATATCACATACGGAAGGTTTGATCTTCATTCCTTTCTTATGTTTCTCACCGGCCTCGATCAGTAATTTCACGATCTCCGGATGTTTCTCCGCCTGGTTGAACCTCTCCGAGATATCAGTCTCCACGTTATACAACAAGGGTTCAGTCGGAGTCTCGATCTTACAGGTTCGCAGATATTGGTCCTTGATCGTCTTAAAATAATACTTCCACTCCCCTTTACGGATCCCCATCAACTCGCTTCCCCACCAATAATAAACCTCATCACGGGCGGAATGCTTTTCCTCAAACAATAATCCGGTTTGATTCACGCCATCCAATACACGATCTTTCGGTTGCTCGATACCCGCCATCGAGAGGAAAGTCGGATATAAATCCATCGAGGTCATAATCTCATCGTTGATCGCCGGATTGATTTTTCCCGGCATCCAACAAATGGCCGGAACCCGGAAGCCACCTTCCCACCAAGTACCCTTGCCATCCTTCAACGGACCTGCGGAACCACCATTCTCATGCTCCGTCAGCCAAGGGCCGTTATCGCTGGTAAAAATAACAAACGTATTCTCGTCCAAACCATTTTCACGCAGAGCCTTCAACACCTCCCCAACGCTCCAGTCTATTTCCTCAACCACATCTCCGTACAGGCCTCGTTTGCTCGTTCCCTCGAAACGGGCATTCGTGTACAATGGGATATGCGGGAAGGTATGAGCGAAATAAAGGAAGAAAGGTTCCTTTGAATGATCCTTGATGAACGATACCGCTTTCTCCGTATAGCGACGGGTTAATTCTCCCTGATCCGGTTCCGATTCGATTTGCTTACCATCCAATATCAATGGAGTCGGAGGAAAATTCCGTGCATGCGCACCTTTATTCTGAACGGGGCTCATATCATTGGAATAAGGTATGCCAAAATAGGTATCAAAACCATGATCCGTCGGTAAATAGGGAGAAAACGCTCCTAAATGCCATTTGCCTACACAGCCGGTCGCATACCCGTTTTGTTGTAAAACTTTGGCGATCGTAACCTCGTCTTGCCCTAACCCTGCCTTTGAGTTAGGGAAAAGTACGGCCACACGATCTCCATACAATCCATTTCGAATCGGCAAACGTCCGGTCATTAACGCGGCCCGACTTGGCGTAGAGACCCCAGCCCCCACATAAAACTGGGTCAGCTTCATTCCTTCACAAGCCATACGGTCTATATTCGGTGTGCGGATCGTGGGATTCCCATAGCAACTCAAATCCCCATATCCCATATCGTCACAGAATATGATTACAAAATTAGGCTTATTGGCCGCATCCGAGGCAGCGTTCAAGCTCAAGCTGTTCGATAATACCGCCGCTGTTAAAACAGACAATGATTTCAGTGTTTTCATATGCGTATCTTTTTATTTAAGTAAACGGGGAAAAGGTTCATCTATAATACCGGCAGGACGCTGGTTCCGGCCTTCATATCCCCAATCTCCCATATCACTACGAACCTGTTCGATCCATTGATTCATCTTCGTCACTACTTCGGGATGTTTATCGATGACATTGGTTGTTTCCGACAAATCATTCGCCAAATTATATAAACGAGCTTCACCGACTTCCGTATCCGGGAAGTGAGGGCCTTTGATACGTTCCTTCAAAGGTAAATGATACTTCCAGTTTCCCCAACGTACCGCCTGTAATTGTTGTTTCTGGTAATAATAGAAAGTCTCCGTGGGCGATGCCATCGATTCTCCCTCCAAGATTCCAGACACATTATGCCCATCTATCACCCGGTCGGAAGGAACCGCATAACCGCAATAATGCGCCAATGTCGGTAAGAAATCCATCGAAGTCACCAGATTATCAGTTTCCTGTCCCGCCGGTATTTTAGCGGGCCATCTCATTATACAAGGCACCCTAAACCCACCTTCATACGTCGTACCCTTTTGGCCTCTCAACGGATGATTCGTACCGCCGAAGTGTTCATCCGCGCCATTATCGGAAGTAAAAATAACCAATGTATTTTGATCCAATCCTTCCTCCTTTAAAGTCTCAAGCAAGACTCCCATCGACCAATCCAATTCCTCCGTCGCATCCCCATAGAGTCCGTTTTGAGATTTTCCCTTGAAAGCGGAAGAAGCCGCTAACGGATTATGAGTCATATTATGGCACAAGTAAATAAAGAACGGGGATTCCTTATGAGACTTTATAAACTCCACGGTCTTATTGGTATAACGAATCGTCAAGGAATCATGACTGACTGGCGCCACGATCACCTCCTCTTGTTCCATCAAAGGTAACGGACAGTACGGACGATCCATATCGTTACTATAAGGAATACCATAATAATAGTCGAACCCTTGCCGGGTAGGAAGAAATGGCAATTGATCCCCTAGATGCCATTTCCCGATACAAGCCGTCGCATATCCTTGCCCTTTCATCAACTCAGCGATCGTTATCTCACCCGGATTCAATCCTTTATGCGAAGCCGGAAATAACACTTGCCGCCCTTTTGACATCAAAGGTGTAGGGTCCGCGTTTACATGCATAGAAACCCGCCTTGGATAACACCCCGTCAATAAAGCCGATCTGGAAGGTGTGCTCACGCTCGAACCCACATAAAAATCGGTCAATCGTATACCCTCTTTAGCCATCTGGTCGATATGAGGAGTACGATGCTTCGTACTCCCATAACAACCTAAATCCCCATATCCGAAATCATCGATAAATACGATGATTACATTCGGCCTTTCCACCGCTTGAGTAGCCACAGCCGCTCCGGAAAAAGCTAATACAGATATTAGTTTAGATATAAATTTCATTTCATCCTTCTTTTAGTTGAACATTACCAACCCGGGTTCTGATCCAAATTCGGATTCAAAGAGCGCTCGCTATCAGGAATAGGCAGTAAATCGTAATACTCCAGATACCCATTCGGGAACTTCGTCTCGATCACGCTTCCCTCATGATCCTTAATAATCATAGGATAAAGCGTCTTCCCGATTTTCCAACGTTTCACGTCTGACCAATAACGACCTTCCAACGCTAACTCAATCCGTCTCTCATGCCTTACTTTCTCACAGGCCTCCTCACGGCTCATAGATGTCGGCAACAAAGAGATCTTAACGTCATCCCTTTCCGTACGGATCCGGTTGAGGATAGCGATCGCGTCCGCTACATTTCCATTCGTCTCTATAATCGCCTCCGCTTTTGACAATAAGACATCCGCATATCTCAGTATGATATCATTGATATAAGACTGCCCGGAAGGAGGAAGCTTTGACTCATCCTGAATCCGATATTTACGGGTACTTAAATGTTTCAACCGATTACCGGCATGATTAAACGCACCTCCCGGATACAGGTAATTAGGGAAACGATAGCCCAAGAAATAAGAACCCGGAAGTACAGCCGTGAAACCTAAACGAGGATCCCGGTTCTCATAAGGATTCTCGGGATCTACAGGAGAGCCGTCGATCGTCTCATAAGCCGCTACCAAATCATCCGTAGGGACATAACGGCTTCCACGGGTCCAACTTCCGGTACCCGTTCCGCAATACTGGTCAATATAGGAACCTTGCGAATTCTCGCCTTCAATATATTGGATATCAAACAATACTTCCTTATTGTTCTCATTAGCCGGATCAAACAAACCCTCATAACTATGGAATAGACCATATTTCTTCAACGCATCAATTTGCTCGACACAAGACAGAACCTCCTTGTATTTACCTTGGTATAAGTAGGCTCGCATTTTCATACCTAAAGCCGCCCCCTTGGTAGCACGCCCCGGCTCGGGAGCATCCACTCCCAGATTGGTGATCGCAACCTCATAATCATCCAGCGCTTGTTGCCAAGTCTCCTCCAAACTCGCCCGCTTCAAGCTACGAGCTTCTTCCGTGGAAATGTTCGTCAATATAATAGGTACCCCACCATAGGTTTCCGCTAGCACGGAATAAGCCAGTCCCCGTAGAAAATGAGTCTCACCTGAATATTTGGCTTTCGCTTCTTCCGATAACTCCACTAAATCCATACAGGCCAACAAATAGTTTGCCCGGGAGATTATCTCGTAACATCTTTTCCAACGATACGTTACGACTCCTCCGTCACTAGAGCTCAATCGCCCGGCACCCAACTTATTAAAAACCTCATCCGTTCCCCAGTTAAATGCGTTAGGGGTAGCTCCATCCGTTATGCCAAAGCCAAACAAGCCTTGATTATAAACCTCTTTTTCCCTCAATTGAGCATAGACACCATTTAAAAGGAGTTTGATATCCGATTCATTTTCCGGGAAACTCGCCGAAGTAATCTTATCCTCAGGATACAAATCCAAATAATTCTCCATACATCCCGTGAAAGAGACACATAGTATAATTGATAAGCAATATGCCAGTAAATGTTTCATACTTTTAAAAATTAAGATTTATACCAAATGTAAATATTCTCGGAGTCGGGTAATAATTGGTACCCGAATCAAACGTATTTCTTTCCGGATCATATCCTTCATACCCTTTTTTCCACATAATCGTAAACAGGTTCTGGGCATTCGCATATACATACAACCGTTGCATTTTTAGCTTTGAGGTAATCCATTCAGGGAACGCATAACCTAATTGTAAGTTCTTCAATTTCAAGAAATCGATACGATGTACCCAAAATGAGGAGTCATACGTGTCCCATGAAGAGTCAAACCGAAGCATCGGTATATTTGAGTCCGGATTCTCCGGGCTCCACGCATCCCGCCATTTATCAGAAATAGTCAGCCATTCGTATTGCATACGGGTCATGCCGCTCTTCGTAAACGCATTCGCCTGTCCCAAACCTTGGAATAAGATATTTAAGTCAAACCCTTTATAGCGTAAGCCGGCAGTAAGTCCATACGTAATTTTAGGAATCGTATTACCAAGTACTTGTTTATCTTGATAGTCTAATTTTCCATCGTTATTAACATCCTCGTATTTCAGATTTCCCATTTCCGGCTTAAGCCCATTGCTATGCATATGTTGAGCGGCTTCTTCGTCCGATTGATAGATGCCAACCGCTTTATAGCCATACAAAGCCTTATACGGATATCCCTCACGAATCAAATAAAGCTGGTCCGGAGAGTTTCCTCCTTGAAATTTCGTTACTTTATTATCGATATACGTAAAGTTTAGTCCTACGTTAAATCCAAGGCGATCTCTGCTCGTCTCAAGATTATCATAATTCACGACTAACTCAAAACCATTATTTTTCATCTCGCCCACATTCTCAAACGGCGCGGTCTTATCCCCTAATACGTTTGGTATTGGCAATTGAACGATAATATCGGTTGTTTTTTTATTGAAGTAATCAGCTTCTATATTCAACTTATTACCTAAGAAGCCCAAATCCACGCCAATATCCAAGGAAGAGGTAGTTTCCCAAGTAATATCCTCATCCACCAAAGCGGTTACAGCAGCACCCGGAGCCAATGAGCCTCCATAATTATAACTCAAGTCATAATTTTGGGAGATCACTGTTAAATAAGGCCAATATCCTTCAATGGTTTGATTGCCTAATTGTCCCCACGACGCACGTAGTTTCAAATTAGAAAACAGATTCAGGTTCTTAATAAACGCCTCTTCACTCAAACGCCATCCTGCAGAGAAACCCGGAAAAACACCCCAGCGATTTCCCCGTTTAAAACGAGAGGAGGCATCGGCACGGAGATTCATCTCAAATAAATATTTATCCGCAAAGGCATAATTCAATCGACCAAAATAAGATGCCATGCGTAGACCTTCAAAATTTCCCTCTCCCTTGATACCTTCCGTTCCCGCGTCCACTTGGGTTAATCCTTCTTTGGGTGGGTTGGTTCTTCGGGCAAATACGTTCTTTATACTGTAATTCTCCAATTGGGTACCAAGGATAGCGGCAACATAATGCTTATCCGCAAATCGCTTGCTATAGTTTAATGTCGCTTGGAAATTATTACGCATGGTCGATACTTGCTCTCTACTCAACACAATACCATCACGATTGTAATTTTTCGGTATCGTCTCTATGCCAGAATCCGTATATCCATAAAGGGTCTCATTATATTTATCAACCATTTTCCAATTGCCATTAGAGGCCCATGTTACTTGTAAGTTCAAGTCTTTCGTAAAATCTACGGTAGCGAAAGCATTTACAGCCATATAATCCTTGGATGTTTTAGTCGCCCCGTTCGAAGCATCTATAACCGGCTGATAAGTCGTATACAATAAAGTACCATCATCCTTAATCGCTTCTACCGAACCGAAGCGGCCATCCCGGGTATATGGAGCGATGAAAGGAGCCGCGCCTTGTTGCTGTTCGAATACACGGAACAAATCAAAAGGCTCCTGGGAATTCCTACGAGTATAATTCAAACGAGCGCCAACTCTCAACCATGAATTCACTTTATACTCCACATTTGCCCGGATACCGAACCGCTCCGCCTTAGAGTTCATCAAAATACCTTCCTGTCTCAAATAGTTCAAAGACAAGAAGGAAGATAGTTTCTCCGATCCACCGCGAATGGATAAATTATGCCCCGTTATTAAAGCATTCCGATAAAGAGAATCATACCAATCCGTATTCGGGTATTTATAAGGATCTGTTCCATTAGCGAAATTAGAGATCAATGTTTCCGAGAAAAGAGGGTTCTCTCCCCCATTCACCAAAGCTTGATTCGCCATAGTCATATGCTCGGCGCTATTCGTCACTAAATCAAAATGACGTCCGATCTGCTGCATTCCGGCATAAGAGTTCAACTCTACTTGGGTTTTCTCATTATTCTTTCCCATCTTCGTCGTAACCAAAACGACACCGTTAGCGGCCTTTGATCCGTAAATAGCCGCACTAGCCGCATCCTTCAAGACTGTGATACTTTCGATGTCACTCGGATTTACTTGGCTGAATACCCCTTCTACTCCGTCAATAATCACCAACGGGTCCGAATTATTCAATGTACCCCAGCCACGAATTCTCAATTGCGCTCCATCATCTCCCGGCTTACCCGAATTCTGGCTGATCCACACGCCGGAAACCTTTCCGGAAAGTGCTTGAGAAGCATCAGTGATCGGACGGTTCGCCAATTCCTCATCAAACTTCACGGAAGAAACAGAACCTGTCAAATTTACTTTCTTCTGGGTTCCATAACCTACAACTACGACCTCATCCAAAGCCTGTGTATCCTCCCTTAAACGTACATTCAATGAAGTCTGTCCCGCAATAGCGACAGTTGTTGGCATAAAGCCGATATAAGAAAATTGAAGTGTCGCGTTATCCGATACCTCCAAAATAAATTTACCATCAAAGTCTGTTATCGTACCATTTGTAGTACCTTTCTCCACAACATTCGCTCCAATGATAGGTTCCCCTTTTGAATCGACAACAACACCCGTTATTTTTTTGGCTTGCTGGGTGACCGCATTCGCTAGAGGTTTTTCAAATAAGTAGATCTTTCCATTTTTAACTTCATAACTTAATGACGTGCCCTCCGTTATTTTATCCAATACATTTGTCAATTCTGCATTCGTAAAATTAACGCTCACTCTCCGATTCAAATCTACGATTTGTTTGCTATACGCAACACTCAATCCGGTTTGGTGGGTGATGGTAGCTAAAACTTTCTCCACCTTCGCATTCTCTAATGTTATGGAAACCCGCTGAGCCGAGGCGGTTGCCGTGAAACTCAGCAATGATATGACTAAAAATAGAAAAGTTAACTTCATGGCATTCGGTATTTTCTCAATTAATATTAAAAGGCACCTACGCCGAGGGCTTTCTTGCTTTTCTTTCATATATTTGTATTGATTTTAATAGTTGGTATTAGAAATTTATTTTTAATACGACCGACAGCCGAAAAGGGTAGGAGCTTTTCGGCTGTTTCTATGTTTATATATTTATGAGGAATCCATACGCATATCTATTTTAAGGTTAACACTCGTTTTCCTGTTCTCCTATAAAATAGACACACGACTAAATGAAAAGGATGAGTCGTTGCCAGTATTTTTTTATTTTTTCATCCGAACCTCTATCTTACCTTCTTTTTCTTCGAATAGCACAGGCGTGATTTTTTCCAATTCTTTTAATACCGTGGTCAAATTGACGCTATCAGTCGTTATCGTATACGTATATCGTAAGGCGGCAGAATCCTTCACGTCAAAGGATATATCATAAGTTCGAGCCAATGTTTTCATTACGTCCGATAAAGGGGCACTCTTAAATACGAGCACATTACGTCTCCATGCCGAATACATCTTGACATCGTGGGAACGGAGTACCTCACAACGTCCGGAAGCCTTGTTATAAACCGCTTTTTCTCCCGGGCGTAATTGATAAGATTTGAAGGATCTTGATTTCAACTCGATAGATCCAGTCTCTAAAGCGACGAATATAGCTTCTTCCTCCGGATAGGCTTTCACATCAAAGGTAGTACCCAACACTTTTATATCCATATAAGAAAGATCCACGATAAAAGGCCGATTCTTGTTCTTGGCGACCTCGAACCAAGCCTCTCCTTCCAAATAAACCTTACGTTCGGAGAGACCGAATTTTTTCGGATAACGAATACGGCTTCCTGAATTCAAATGGACCTTACTCCCATCTTGAAAAAGCACTTGCATGCGTTCCCCATTAGGTACGTACACCTCGTCATACCCACCATCCGCCAATAAATCCACTTGTGAGTCTATACGTATGAAAAGTCCGATAATTAAAGCGATCGGTATTAAGACCGCAGCCGCATACGCTATAAAACGCCGTATCCTTTGTCGGCGGAGCTGCCGAATAATGTTCTGATACATTACGGCAGAGGGTATCGGATGGTCTATCCACTCCTCTTCCTCCCCTACATGAATCGCCTTCTCATCCATATCCATACGCTCCGCTAGCCATGCCTGTCCTGCCGGGGTCTTAAACCAACGAACAACCTCACAAGACTCCTCGGGCGTAGCCTCATTATTTAGCGTTTTCTCTATGATCGATAGATCGGGTATTTTCATATGCATTTCCTTTTATCAATTGACACGCAAAGCTATCAATAGGATGAGTTCCACAAATATAAAAGAAATAAAAATAGTCTCTCGAAATGTGCCCGCAGTATTTTTATCGCTTGCGTATAATGTGTTTTTACCGTGGGGACCGAGATATTCATCTTATCGGCGATTTCTTGATTAGATAGATTCCCTTTCAGCTTATACAGACAGACTTGGCGTTTCTGCTCCGGCAAATGATCGATCGCTTGGTAAAAATGAGACATCATATCTTGTTCCTCTATCTTTATAAGCAGTTCATCCTCATATTCCGGCGCTGATTGTACGATCTCATAATTTTTCTCTACGGCGCTATTATTATTCCGGATCTCATTTAATACGTAATTCTTTAGCATTGTATAGAGATAGTTCCTTAAATTCACGTTCACCATCAGTAGGGAACGTGCCTCCCACAATTTCAGAAAAACTTGCTGTACGGCATCTTCCGAAGAATATGTACTTTTCAAATATTTATAGGCCAACACATACAATAATTTATGATACCGCTCATAAATAACAGTAAACGCATCCTCGCTCCCCTGCCTCAATGAGGCGAGCAGATCTTCATCACTCCGTATGGATTTCTGAAAAAAAGACATTCGAGAAGACTATATAATATACGATTCGCTATTTAACAGACGTTCCGCTTCCTCCTTCATGACATCCGGCACCTGTGTAACCGCACCTTCACTGATCAATCGAATAAATTCCGGATACTCTCTACGATAAACATCCAACATCCGGTTCGCAAAAACAAACATCATCGTATATTGGATATTCGCCAGCCGATCACACATTTTTATAAAAGAAGCGAATTTAGTCTGCCGTATTCCTTGATAATACAGGTCATTCGCCCGTTCTCCCCGGTTTCGTCCTTTTTCATTCGTTAAGGCGTATACGATTTCCGGAACTTGGTCTTCCAGGTGCTGTCTCACGCCTTCCGGCAAGACTAAGTCTCCCCCCTTGAACTCTTTCAGGAATTTCACGACATCATTATAGGTCATCCGTGCATCTTCTATCGTATCATGCAGATAAGCAGAGGCATACAAAATCAGTATATCCGCCTCGGTCTCAGCTACCAGATATCCGTAGCGAGAGACATATGATGCCGTCATTTTCAGATGAAATCCATAAGGCAACACATGATCATATTTCTGATTCACATCATCATGTATACGAAAAGCTGCCTTCTCCATACTGCAGATCCAAGGATAATAACGCTTTACTATAGCGATAAATGATTGTTTTTCCATTTCTTCGATACTAAAGATTAATCTTTACGCATGGCAATAATACACAGTTCCGAAACCGCTGTTTCCGAAACGGCGGTTTCTACAATGCGAAGATATATAAATAATCGAATTAAATCACTATATATCAAATTATTTGCCACGGACTCCCACACGTGCAAGTGAAACATACCGTTTCCTTTCTTTATTATGGATATAATTATTATATTTGCAATAAAATGTATTTATATTATGGAGACAATCGCAATGATGAATCCTTTTGTCGTGGGTAGATATGTATCAGACAAATATTTTTGTGACCGTGAGGGAGAGACAAGCTTCTTGATTAAACAGATTGAGAACGGACGTAATGTCGCATTGATTTCTCCACGCCGTTTGGGTAAGACCGGATTGATCCAACATCTTTTTCATCAAGAATCGATAGAAAAAAATTATCATGCGTTCTTTGTGGATATTTATGCCACTACTTCATTAACAGAGTTCGTATATCTATTAGGAAAAGCCATCTATGACGAATTGAAGCCAAAGAAAACGGTTTGGACGGAACGGTTCTTTCAAATCATAACCTCATTGCGTGCGGGTTTTAAACTGGATATGGTAACCGGAGAACCTAGTTTTGATATTGGGCTAGGAGACATTCAAGCACCACAAACAACACTTGATGAGATCTTCGCTTATCTAGAGACCGCAGATAAACCATGTATCGTGGCGATCGATGAGTTCCAACAAATTGGCGGCTATGAGGAGAAAAATGTAGAAGCGTTGTTGCGAACCAAGATTCAACAATGCAAGCAGACTATGTTTATCTTCTCCGGCAGTAAACGCCATTTGATGAGTAATATGTTTAATTCCTCTTCCAAGCCTTTTTATCAAAGTGCTATTAGTATAGGACTTGAGCCAATACCCATTCATATCTATGTGGAGTTCGCCAACCGGCTTTTTGAGCAAAGGGGAAAGCTTATCGACAAATCTGTAATAGAAGAAGTTTATCGGATGTTCGATGGCTATACTTGGTTTGTGCAAATGATAATGAACGAACTTTTCGCATTGACCGAAGAAGGTGAGCGTTGTGGTATGGATAAGATAGAAATAGCCCGCAAGAATGTGATTCTAACACAAGAAAGTAGTTACAAGGATCTACTTGCCAATCTTGCTCCCAAACAAAAACTTGTTTTACAAGCTATCGCCAAAGAGGGCAGAGCAAAAGGTCTCACGTCATCAGCATTTATCAAAAAATACAAGCTACCCTCGGCCAGTTCTGTACAATCTGCGGTCAAACCTCTGTTGAAAAATGATTTGATAACACAGGAAGATGGCTTTTATAGGGTATATGACTACTTTTTTGCAGATTGGATGGCTAGAATATATTGACTCTCTTGTATGTAAATGTCAGAAAATAAGCAAATCTTAGTAGGCACTATCCGTTACTGAAGTAAATAATTTACGACTTGAAATGTAAATTCCTTATGCGGTGAAAATGAATTATTTAGACAACATACTTAATCGCTTGCAAAAGGCTTCTCAAGTGATTAGTTATCCACTTCCCAAGCCGTTAACTAGCGGCTAGGTATAGCCGTTAGTTATTCACTTCAGAAGCCTATTACACCCTGCAAAACAGATAAAATTAGGGAGAAAAGAAGAGTAACCATCAAATAATATCCAGCCGTTCTCTCAGTTGTTTAAAATAGCGATGCGAGGCGATCCTCTCCTCCTCTTGGAAGGGGGGATAGAACTCGCATCGTAAGGTCTTATTCTCGATGAACATCAAATAAGTCAAGTTCACAATGCAATCTTGGCTTATTTGAACAAACGTATTATTGATAGACAACAAATCTTTCGCTGTCGTGCTCATTTTTAGTTTATGAGTAGTACGGGAAGTCAAGACAATCTGCCAGCAACGCTGATCTCCCAAGAACTGAAACAGGAATATCTCCTCACAACGGACTAGCAAAAGACCCGAAACGGTTTGGATCGCAAATCGACTATCCCGATTCAATATTTTCCGCAAAGATCTCTCCATGCAGGCAACATCCGCAGGTTCTGTCGTATGAAAACGTTCGATGAGTGCCGCTAACTCATCAATTAAATAAGGTTTTAACAAATAATCAAACGCAGAGGCACGTAGGGCATCCAATATATATTTATCGTATACCGTATAGAAAACGACTCTCAAGTTCGGAAGAATATCATCCCGTATATCATCCAGCAAATCAAAGCCAGACATGTCCGGAAGTTCCACATCCAAAAACACCAAATCCGGTTGATACTTAAGGATATGCCTCTTGCCCAATTCCGCCGTTGTCGCTGTATCCAATATCCTTATTTCCGAGAAGGCCAATAGATCGTTTTGCAATTTTTGAATCGATCCAAGGTCATCATCTATGATTATTACTGTTATTTCCGGTTCCATACACGCTTCCATTTTCCAACAAAGTAAAATATTTATTGTTAAGATAAAAAATTAACGACTTACCATAAATAGTGCTTTTTACATATAAGTTGCAATATTTACGTTTATCCTTGCGTTTTTCATGTTTATCTGTCATTTTTTATTTTAACGATAATAAAGAGAGAGTCCCCTCTTCGCCTTATGAAAAGAGAGGACTTTTTGTGTTTACTTAAGAAAGCAAATATATTCTCTATTTTTTAACCATCTTAAAAATATAGATTTTACCCTCTTGAGTTATTCTCACAATGTAATGCCCTGCCCGTAAATCCGAGACATTTACGGAGGATAAGGTCCCTTTCATCGTTTTAACAACCTGCCCTAAAGAAGAAATCAACTCCACTTGTCCATCACCCTGCAAACCTAAAATTGTAAAGGAAGAAGACACGACTGCCGGATAAATATATATAGATTCCGAACTAAGCTCTTCCACACTTGTAACCAGATTGACCGTAATATAACTATCCGCTTTAAAATTACCATCTTCCGTTTTTACCGAAATGACCGCATTACCTACTTTATTGCCGGAAACTAAGCCTACTTCATTCACAGAAGCCACAGAAACGTCACTACTGCTCCATGATACTTTCTTATTTGTCGCATCAGAAGGCTTCACCCTGGCTGATAATTGAATAGTCTCACCGACGTTTAAATTATAGCTATCCGGGGTTACTGTCACACCCGTCACTTTTACCGTCGTCACAGGAGGAGTAGGAGGAGTACTGCTTTTCGTAACCGTAACCGAGCAATTTGCGGTAAAACCACCATCCTCTGTTTCCACCTTGATAGTCGTAGTTCCTTCTTTTACGCCTGTAATTACTCCTAAGGAAGATACAGTAGCCACGCTTTCATCACCACTGCTCCATTGCACGTTTTTATTTGTCGCATCAGCAGGTAATATGATAGCGGATAATGTAACAGTCTTTCCCTCCTCAACAGAGAGGGTTGTAGGTGAAAGCTGTACACCGGTTACGGCCGTATACATTGTGATTGAAATGGTTGAAGGAGATATCGTTTTTGACTGGAGATAAGCCTCGAAAGGGAGTATATCGCGACTACTATTCTCAAAAGCATCTCCAGCCCCTGATACAGCATAAATACCATCAGCAACAAGTACCCGCTTAAAAACACCTATCATATCGTATTGAGAATATTCTTGCCGATAAGATGATTCCGAAGCGGCAATAGAAATATTTTCACCCGCTAAAAAAGTTACCTCACCCGTTATCCGTTCACCTTTAGCCGAAACCATATTGATCAGATAAGGAGTATTAGCTTTCAGATAAGGTTCTGTCGCATTCCAGTCTGTATATTCAAAGCCCCTGCCCGTCAAAGTCGCTATAAAGAAATCGCCGGACTCCGGATCATCAGAAAAGGATACTGGTTTCAAGATCCTCTCCCCTGCCTTAACGACCTTCACGTCAAAAGGTAAACAAATAGTTTCCCATCTACTAAGAGGCGCTGATCTAAACAATTCATTGTTTAATTTATTGTTTCCAAATTCACGTTTATAATATGCAGAACCTACCGTAAAAGCTTCCGGAGTATAAAAAGGTTGATGCTCTACCAAGACTAACCGATCGGCCTTCTTTCCAACAACAATATTCACGTCATTGCCCCATTGTTCCGGCACATTAGTCCCCTCATTAACAAAAACCACACAATTTGGATTTGTACCTTCGAAAGTCTTAGATGAAAGACTTTTCACGCCAAACAAATCCGGTAATTTCACGGAAGTTAAAACCGTACTATTCGCAAACACTTCATCCAAAGTGACATCTTCACTTAATACGACACCACTCATATCTACCGAAGACAGTCTATCATTCGCTATTCCTTCTTCCGGCTGCAATTTCGCCTTTAAATCAGCTAAATTCGCCTCCGTCCATATACCGGTCAACTGGATATTTTCAGTCATCTCATCCACCCCTTCCAGTGCATCGGGATCAATTACGACAGGTAAGGTCAGCACCCACGGCTGGCTGGGATATCCCACCTGCCACAAGTTCTCGAACGAGAAACTACCCGAGGTCGCCAATTCCTTATTTTTCTCCCGATCATATATCCTAAAATAAACAGAATCCCCGGCTACCTCATTACTTCGTACCCTTACATAATAATAAGAGGCATCTTTTACGGATTGCGCCTCTGCGATCCCTCGGCATTCATCCCCTACAAAAGCAGCCACAACAAGATCAGCCACCACAGGTTTATTATCCAACACAAGATAAACACTCATATCGTACTGGTAGGCATGGATATCACAACTCCAACCCGGATCGGTTGCCGCTCTTCCCGAGAGAGGGAAGAGTAGCATGATCACATTTATTAAAAACAGACTTATCGTTCTCATATAAACATTTTCCATAAAATATTATTACTCAATCGCATAATCATTTAGAAGCCTTGATGATTTTATGATAAAGAATCTCTTTCTCCTTTTTAATCATCAAGATATAAACGCCGTCAGAGAGAGAAGAGACATCCAAGCTATTGTCGCCATTCAAGTCTTTAGTCAAGACTGGCACACCATTTATATTCAATACAGAAACACTCTTTATATTAGAGTAATCACCTTTGAAATATAAGATCCGACTTACCGGATTCGGGTAGAAGCCAAAAGCACCATCCAACATATCCGTTCCGGTAATAAAACCGGTAAGATGTAACGCATAAGGTTCATCCAAGGTTCCCAGAGAAGATTCTCCAAAAGATACGGTTTCCCGAATGTCCCACTCGGTAGAAGTTCCCGAAGGAATAGCCCGGAATGAGATTTTCTCTCCACTCTTCTCGCCATAAACCGTAATAAACAACAAGCCATCCACATATTGTCCAATACCTCTACATTCTTCACCAACAAAAGCACCTACTTTATAAACCTCCGGCTCCTGTTTTACTTGGCTATCCCACAAGTCGGCCACGATACTCATGTTATTTGGATACTTATGGATATCGACAGACCAGACATCTGTGGATTTCGAAACAGCGGATTTCAAGCTTGCGGACTGAAGCGTATTATAGATCATCGCATAGCGGAAGGATTGCTTCGTATTCGCATAATACATATATCCTTCACCCGGAGCCATTTGCTTCAACGTTCCGACCCAACTAGTACCATTGAATTTAGCGAAACCACGCTGTCCTTTGATCTCATCGTTAGCGTTTGCCGATAACAAAGACAAAGCCATAGTCGGACTAGCGGCCGTACGAGGGATATAGCTAATCCAGTTCCAACCTCTGTTCAAGCCAATCTCCACTTGCTCCGGAGTTAAAGCCGTCCCTTTCACATCAATCTTCCCGTCACCGCTCATTTCTAATTTATAAGAGGACTGTATGTCTAAAGTCTTCAGATTACCCGTCAAGCCATATTTCGGGTCATTCGTCAATTCTTGAGACTGACTTTGCAGACGTTTAACCTGCTCCTTTACGGGATTTAAGAACGTGATCGGCTCTTCTATCCTTTCCATATTTGTAGAAATCCAATTCCAACCCGTAGCCAAAGACAATGTCAAGGTCTGGCTACCCGCAGCTAAGTACTGCACCCAGTTAACGCTTTTCCCTGAATCACCCTCATAACCTTCCGCATCCGTGATACTCGCTGTCTGTACCGTCAGAATGTAATAGCCATCCCGTTTAGTCAAAGCGGTCAAATCTAGAACAAAAGTTTGGTCATCCACTTTTTGGATCTTTATCAAACTTGCGTCTTGGGTCTCACCCTGGAGAACCAACGTAAGATCCTCGGTCGTAAAGGTAGAAGCATTTACCTCCTTATTAAAATGTACGGTTACTTCCGTCACAGGCTTATCCGCTGTCTCATTTTCTAGGGGGACACCCTCAAACGAGGAGACCTCCAGCACTACGCTTGGACCAGGTTCAAATGTCAACTGATATTCTTCTTGTGCAGTTCCCATCTTGTCCACGAAATGAATAATATTCTCATAAAATGGTTCCTTTCCATCTCTCAACGTACAACTTGTCTGCCAAATATTTCGTACATCGATTGATGCTCCATCACTCTTTCGAACAATGCTAACCAAAGTCTGTCTTCCATTTGTCGGATCGCTGATAGAACCATAATTCCAACCGCTCTCCGAAGGAGTAACCGCCAAGGTATATTGATAAGTACCGCTTGATTGAATAGTAGACTTCTTAGCGACAGCGACTTTCTCAATCGTACCGTCCGATAGATAAAGCATATCCGGCAAATCTTCCGAATCCACGATATCATTAACCAAGAAGCCGGCCAAATCAGTCTTCGGCACCTTGATGCTACGAATCAATTCATGAATCGTTACTTGGTCCAACAAGCTCAAATCCGGATTATCATAGCTGGAAACATGCGTAGCTTTCACGTCATAATCCGTGAAATGCCCCAACAAGGTACTAGTAAACCACCATTGCGCATATGCGGTCTTGCCAGCTTCAATCGTACCAAATGCGGTAGCCACACTACCACCCAAAGCCAATGAATGTTCTTCGCCATTCAATTGAGAGCTTAACAACTCGAATTTAATATTCAATCCTTTCTCATTATCAATAATCTCAGGCTGATTGGTCACCATATTCACATTCGTAGCGTCGCCTGCTCCCGTATTATGAATCAACAAAGAGAATTCGGCAGGAACGATCGGCTCCACTTTATTCGTCGTTAAAGGATCATCACCTAAGATATCCCGCTGCATGAAATAAGTCATATCCAAATTAGGAGAGGGCTTCACGGTCATCGTAACCGGGAATAAATCTCGCGTCACTACCAAGTCCGTAAATGGATCCACATACGATAAGGTACCTCCGAATGAATAGTTCTTCGCTTCTGTCGGGGCGGCATACTTAGTTGGGATAAACAAGATCGTAGCCTTTCCAGTCTTTTGCGCATCCAATGTCCAAGCTCCGTCCAATTCTCCACCGAATGTATCTAGGCTTTCAGTATCAATCTGGATTTCATGAGTTCCCGCAGGATTCCCTTCCTCATCTTTCACCTCCAAATTCAATCGTACATCTTTCATAGCGATAGATTCATGACCGTTGAATACAGTCAATGTCCCACGGAAGGCTTGACGGGTCATGGTCATGGTTTGCTTGAATTGGAGGGTGATAGAGGAACAAACTCCTTTATTTGATTCAGAATCTTCATCCTCAACTTCAACATCTGCATCTAATACAAGAACGTAAGCCTGACAAGAAAGCCCCTCAAATTTAGCCATCAAAACGGCTTTTCCTCTGTTTTTAGCACTAACAGCACCATTTTCCACCGAAATAATTCCCGAATCAGACACCAAATCACAGTCTATAATAGATTGAGAGCCATCACTCCATGTGCATAATACAGACGGAGATACAGATTGTCCCTTTAATAACCCATATTGTGAATCCATAAAAGAGATAGACACCGGAGAAACAGACCGACTATCAACAACAAATACATCCTTAGATGACTCTATTTCACCTTTCTCGTTTTCACCTATAACCTCAATATTCAAAGTTCCTTTGAAATTAGATGGTATTTCATAAACCAATTCATCATCAAAAGATATGGTCGCATTTATCCCTTGCGATGAAATAGTTATAGCAGATCTCAAGAAATTTGCAGGTACAACTTTTTTCACATTGATTTTCCTATTTCCAATATCTTCAACTTCAATAAGCATCAATGAAGATGCCTTTGACATTTTAAATTGATTTTCTGAAGCATTTGACTTTTTAGCAGAATAAACAAAATTTATAGGAGTTGGCCTAAATCCATCCATTGAAAAAGCCTTATCTGAAGAAGGTAACAATAACAACTCCTGTAGTTTTTTATGTACTTTATCATATTTTGGAGAAACTACATGAAAGCACTGACCAATATTACCATGAAGTGAACTTATATTGGCATTTGACAATCCCCCTAATTGACTTTCATAAGCTACAATCCAATCTGAAAGTCCGTCATAAGAAGGGTCTATCTTACTTTCCCCATTATACAATTTTTTCAAAAACACCTCAACTGCCTCAGCATATTTCCCCTGCGATATTAAAGGCGAAGCATCTTCATCGTATTGCAGAAGCATCAAAAGCGCAAAACTTATTGGCAAATTCCTTACATAATCAGATAAGCTAGTAACCCCAGGAACATTAGGCACAGAAGCCGTAGTTGCAATTGCATGAACTGGGATTCCATACATTTTATCTAATACACTCTCATCATTAAGAAAATCCATCCCAGAGGAACCTATTTGCAAATCACTTACTGCATCCAAATTTCCACCAAAAAACATTGCGCCTAATTTATTATAAAAGCCATTACTCATTATTAAATTTGCCCCTTGAGAACCAGAATGAGGAGTATTCAATGTTATCACCTTATGAACACTATTTCGATCAACATATTGCACATGTATTCGAGATAAAATCCCTCCCATACTATGACCTACCAAATCTGCTTTTGACACCACATAGCCTTTATAGATAGAATGAACCATTAAATAATCAAGATTATCTTTAATGACATTTTGATTAACTTTAAAATAATCACGATTAGTAGAAGAATAGTCAGTCATTTGTAATTGAAAATTCTCATATTTACCTGTTGACAATAAGAATTTCTTAAATAGAGAAAAGCATTGCATATTATCATTCAATCCATGTGTCATTAAAACAGGAGGACGAATAACAGATATTGAAACATCCCCTTTTGCCAATTCTTTTCCATTAGCGTCATATACAGACATTTTTACATCCACATCATAATTTGCTCCCATAGAAATAGGAAACATTGATGGTGCATGATAATTTATGGAATAACATCGATTATTTGGATTATATATCTCCTCTATATTTCCAGAATATGTATCCAAAGTTCCTAAAACATCATTTGAATCCCCAGACTTTGACAATAACAAAATAACATAATTTGTAGCCGCATTCGGAATTTTATTCACTTCTATACGAAGTTCTGATACTCCATCTGCAGCAATCCCTCTAACCGCATGATTTTTAAAATATTTCGTATCCTTATATCCTTTTTCATATTTCAATTTTAATGACAACTTTGAAGGATCATCATCATCATTATCTTCATTTTCACCAGTATATTCATCTCCATCAAAAGGGCTTAAAGGTTTCGAAGACTCACCACTACCTCCAGATTCACCATCTCCAAACTTACAAATAAGCGGTTTATTATATTCCATTAAATCCGAATCCTTTAGCGTAAAACGATCAGATGTTCCAAATCCACCTAAACTAGGCAAAGAAAAGCCTCCACCCCAACCGGAGCCTCCTCCTGGAGGCAAAGCAATACCACCTCCACAAATCGCTAATTTAATAGCTTTTGTAACAATATTAGATTTTAACTCATCACCACAAAGCCAATAATAAATTTCTGATATATAAGCCATACATGGGTCTTTATCTGATGAAGCACGCAAAACGGCTGATCTCTTTGTCACTTTCACGGGTATAGTCATTGATGATTGCGGCAATAAATCAAAAGCGTCTGTCACCATTAATTCAAATGAAAGAGTATTAAAATCAGAAGGAATATCGACCTGAACATCCTTTGCTGTAATCAATCCTTTATTTGTTAACGTAATATTAAACATCAACGACTCTCCTAAACCCAATTCATCAGCAGGAATTCTCTCCGGCACATCCATCATTACTATTGGAACAGGAACATTGGTATCAAAATCTACTGTTGTCACAATCTCATATTCATCTGTAATTCCTGTTTCCACAACTTCCCAAGACACTTTAATTCCTTGAAAACTCAAATTTACCACCTCTATGGTTTCCTTTTCAGGTGCTACTGAAATAATATTTTTATATACATCGCTATGCTTTGCCTCTGTGACTTCCACCATATAATACCCTTCAGGTATATCTTTTAATCTAAATAAGCCATCTTTACCAGTAACACCTTCTGAAACAATAGCATTATCAAGAGTAGTCACTCTAACCTTAGCTCCTTCAACATGAGGAGCTTTTTTTGTATTATAAGTATATTCATCACACACATCTATAACCAAAGTACCTGTAGACTCAGATACTGGAGTAATCCTAAATGGTATTACAAAGCCTTTCCCCTTCGTACAACTAACTGAAAACTCACCTATTACAGGCTTATTCAAGGATTGTTCTTCTGTTGGTTCCAACCGTAATAATATAGTTGATTTCTCCCCACTTTTCATAGAAGGTATTTCTTTTGCAGAAACTACACGCATCCAGTCTAAGTCAGGAATATTAACTGTAATTTTCCCTGTTTCTCCTTTTCCCGTATTTGTTATATTTAATTGATAATCACGCTCCTTACCTTTAGTCATTGTCGTATTTATAGAAGCCAATTCCGGCACCAGTACTCCACGTTCTGACCGACAGTAGTAATACATGAAGAAATTCAAATTTGCCCCTTCTTTAGAAGAGACTTGGACCTCTAATTTCTCCCAAGAATAATCTTCCGATGCGACAGAACCTATAATACTATATTTTAATACCCCATTACTATTAGCATCTAATTGAGAAATAGGCTCAAATTTAAATGTACTTCCTGCAGGAGCTGAGACAACTTTAGCTGTTACATTAGTTAAGCTTAGCTTTCCTGGATTAACAAGTTGAATTTCCCCTCTATAAGATTGATTAGTTATGACTTCACATGTTATAGGAGCCGAAGAATATCTTCTTATGCCGTACACATTAACGCCAGCCATCTCCTTTTCCAGCCCTTCATCGGGGAAACAAGCTCCAATAGAAAAATATCCTATTTGCCAATTTTCAGGTTTAAAGATATATTGGAATTTTCCTTGAGAATCAGTTATAACCTCGACAACATTACGTACACCCTCATTTATGAAATATAGTTCAACAAGAGCATTTCCAATAGTATTTCCTACTGCTACTCCATCAATAACAATAGACTCCCCTTGTTTATAAACAGACTTATCCGTTGACACAGAAACAGTATATGGAGCTTTCAACATTATATTTTGAGCTGTCGAAATATTATTAGCGTCTATCAACTCAACAATATCTCGTCCTTCATTCACAACAGCTGTTACATAGTAATCGCCAGTTTTATTTGGCAACGTGAATGTCTGCTTAACAGTTTCTGAACCTCCCGCTTTGATAGTATTCTGAGTATAAAGATTTCCTAACATCTTTTTATAGGACGCAGATGAATATATTCTATTATTAGTTAAATAAATAGAAACTTTCGTTTGGCTCGATAAAGCAGCTACTCCTTTATTCTCCACTTTCACTTCAACATCAATCTTATCTTGTGCCTTATATTCGTTATTTGACAGAGCTACTGTTACCATCGCATCCGGCAGCGTCTGATCCGTGATCATCGCCCAGCAAACACCGCTGGAGAAGCCTTCGGCTGAGACGGTGAATGTGATGGTTCGGTTACCTTCCGTTGTTGAGTTTTCTTTTACAGAAACAGGAATATCCACAGAGGTTTTTCCGGCAGGGATTACCACCGTATTCGCAAAAGTTACCTCTTCAGGTTTATCACATGTCAGATTTACAGTCAAAGCCTGTGAAGTATCTGTATTCCGTGTGATCGTTAAAATAGTCGCATCTTGCTTGCCTTCGATCAGGGATGTTTGCGAACTTGTGATTTTTAAGGATGGACCATCATTATCTAATATTGTCAACTCTTTGATGACTGATCCCGCAGAGCTTCCGGCAGCAGAACAGCTACAAGAAGAAATATATACCGCCGCTGTCAGTTTAACTTTACGATCGCCATCTTTCAAATCATTATCCACTACACCGATCGCGAATTGATACTCTGTCACGCCTTTCTCTAAGACAATAGAAGTAGAAGGATAATAAAGAGTCCCCTTCGAGTCATCGGTCAGTTTTACCGTGATCTTATTATCCGTTACTTTCGTACGGCGCAAAGTAGCTATAGCGGCTTGCGGTCCAGCTGATTCGGAGAAAGATAACGGGGTTATTTCCATTTGTATGTCAGGAAGGTCATTATCCAATAATTTCACAAATCCCGTACCGTTCTCGAAGCCGTAGGCGGAAACCGTGAACACAGCGTCGATCGTAACATCCGGAAGATCATCATCGATAGCCAATATATCCACCGTCACTGATTTTTCATTCGCAGGAATCACTACATTAGGATCAAACTGGAAACGCTTAGGATGGTCTGTCACTAAACGTACCGCTAAAGGCCATTTAGTCGCCCACTCCCTTTGAATAGTAAGTTTAAAGCTATCCCCTTCCTTGCGATCGTCTTCGGGAGCCGTCACCGTTAATTTCGGCATCTCGTTATCTTCTATCCATATGTCTTGAGACACTTCCTTATATCCATTACCAGAAACTTTAACAACAATGAAAGAGTCTGGATTCGCTATCTGATCATCAATCACACGAACCTTAAAAGAGATTCCAGATTCTCCTACCGGGATAGTGACGGAAGAAGGGATCGTCATTCGTTTCGGATTTGAGTTCGTAAATGTAAACGTCTCCTCCGTTTTACGAGACCCGCTCCTATTCAAGAACCCGTACACATCGGAAGTATATGTTTCCGCTATAGGATTTCGATTTAACTTCAAAAACAACTCTTTCGCCAAAGTCAAATAGCCACTAGAGGAAGCCTCATTATTAGCCACATCTACAGGCAACTCCCCCAGTTCCGGATAAGGAGTAAGTTTCACCTTCGCATAAACCTTTCCGTCAATACCCGGATAAACTGGAAGCGTAAACTCCGCTTGTCGCAATGCCACTCCACTGGCAGATAGTAATTCCTCAGAGTTCAATTGTCCAAGGTAAGCCTCATCTCCGGACTCACTTACCAAATAAACCTGCTCACTCCAACCAGCTTTAGTCGGTTGGTTTCCTACATTCTTGACAGACCAAGCGACAGACACTTTGCCGCCGGGTTTTATTTCCGATGAAATGAACTTTATCTCTTGAACCGCTATATCGGGTCTGTTCCCATGCACGATCTTAATGGAACCATCATTCACGCCCGACTGTACATTCTCGCCATTCCTTTTACTTAGCACGACATCTTTGAACTCGATCGCATAAACTGCCCCAATCTCCAAATCCTTTGGAATAGTTAATGGCAATTGGAATAAAGCCCCAGAGTTTCCTCGCAAAGAAGTATTCGTCGCAGAGAAGACCAGTACCCGATAATTGTTTCCACCAAGATTTTTTACAGTTATCGTATGGCCATTCTTTCGATCTGTCAAAGTAATACCCGGGTCTGCCAACTGGACAACATCCGGGATATGCATATCAAACTGCAAGGCAACTATTTCCGCATCATTAGATAGCATAATTGGAACAGTCGCTAAAGACTCCACCGCACAATCTGTCGGTGGGATATAAAGGCTATTATTCTCTGTTTGAGAGAAAATAGATTGTAACTGGAGGAATAAACATCCTAACAGCAACATCAAATAACGTGTTTTCATGGTTTACCTATTTTGAAATATAAAGTTTAATCTTTTTCTCTATCACATCCTTATCCGTCCACATGCCTACATGTAAAACATATGTACCAACAGATAATCCCGATAATACCTCACGAAGTGAATATCCCCCGGCATTAACTCCCATTAGCTCCTTATTCACCATTAAACGTCCGTTCAATCCATACAGACTGATCTTTATTAGATGGACATTTTCAGGAATTTGTATCTGGAACGGATTTGTCAAGACTGCTTCATCAATCATATCGATGTCCGTAGGAGTTCCTTCTTCCGGATCTTTTTTACCGGGGAACGTTACCGGAATCTCTTTAGCTGCTTTATCAGACAACATCGCTCCAGTCACGGCCACATCCGTTCCAGCCACCTCCATTATCTTCGTTTTACCGGTCGATAAACCGACTCGATCCATGAATAACAAGATAAATCGAGTACCCTCATCCGTGTCGCGTGTAGTAAACATAAGATTATCACCTTGGAATAATAGTTTTAACTGATCACTCTTGACTCCTTTCAAAGAAATATCCATGGCGATTACCGGTTCCAAAGGATTATCTAGTACCAAATAACCATCCTCAACCGTTAAATGGGCGATTTCCTCCTCATTCGCAGACCTTAACAAAGATCTCATCGTTAAAGGAGCTCCCAGTATGATATTTACGGAAGCTACCATATCTTGTACATTTATCAACTCATCGGTAAAAGTATTCGCCGCATTGTAATTAAAAATCACATAGCCGGTATGTTCCAAATCTTCCATGATATAATTCAAGGTATGGGGGATATCCAGTACATCCACGACCAAGTCCATATTAGCGTCTCCTTGATCGTAAAAAACCTTAAACGGAGAATGACTGCCTTTAGCACTGCCAGACGCTTGTGTTATCGTTAAAGCCTGTCCCGATGGAATCTTAACCTCATTTGCTCCATACCAATCTTTTATCGCATATCTCCCTTGATTATATTCAAATTTCAAGGTCGAAGAGTAAGATGTCGTGAAGTCTGGATAAACACCCAGAGACTGTGACTCATGATCATACCGACAGATAGCCGGAATCCGAAGTTGAGGATTAACCGATAATTGAATCGAATCAATATGAATCGTCTGGGAAGTTATATCCAGACTCAAGGCTTTAGGTAAAACAGCCTCTATAGAGTCTATTTGATTCTTAGACAATTGCAAATTATTCAATTTTTTCAGCAGATTCATTTCTTTCGGGATATAGCCTGTTATTTGGTTATTCCCTAAATTTACACTCCGCAAACTATCCGCAGAAACCTTATTCGTAATCACCTTTTCTAATTTGCCCGATAATCTATTTCCGGAAAGATCCAACTCTCGCAAATAGGGTAAAGTAAATATCTCCGTAGGAATCGTTCCTATAAGATTTTTCCCAGATAAAGCCAGTTTCAACACATGCCCCTCATCATCGAACGTCACTCCTTCCCAATTACTCCGGCTTACCGCACCAGATTCTATATTCCAACGCTTATTCAAATACCATTCTTCTCCTTTAGCGGATTGATAAAGCGCACATAACGCTTTATACTCAGAAGTCGGAATTGTCACCAAAGCGACCGTTACCATAAGGCTATCACGATTATTCAATCGCGTCATCTCACGCAATCCACCATTATCATTCACATATATATAATAACGCAGTTCCTCCTCCTCTTCAAAAGGCGCTTTTATAGTGAATTTCACCTCATATTCTCCACCGATCTCCAAATTCATCGATTCTTGTACCTTCGGTTGTAATAGAGAAGAATATCCATTATCATTATATTCATATAAACCATCTCTCCAAGAGGCCCCAGAAATAGCCTCTGTTCCACTATTCTTGACAGTAGCTGTAAAAGTAAACTCTTGGCCGGGTTTGACAGCTTGGGGCTCTACGGAAAATGATACTATTTCCAAGTCAGGAGCATGGCTCATCTTAAAGGTATAGGTCTCACTGGATATAGTACCACAGGGGGTATAAGCATCCACTTTCCACTCATACGACTTATCATATTCGAAACGACTTGTATAATAAGGCTTAAAGGATGCATCATCTACATATTCCGAATAAAAATACTCTGTTCCAACCTCTCTATAATAAAGTTTATAAGTTCTCGCCCCCACTACCGGTTTCCAAGAAAAAAGCAACTCTTCCCTAGAAGAGACAATATCATCCTTCGCTGGAGCAACCAAAGTCACAGTCTCTGTCTTAGGGCAAACGGCTATCTTACTGTTCATTGTATAATAAACCTCATTGTCCTTTTTAAACCGGACCTCGTACACCAACGTATCCATTTCAGAAGAAGCATTCAGCAACGTCATATTCTGAATATTACCAATTCCGGACTCTTTATACCCCGTGATATATTTGGGAGCATTCACTAATTTCCATTCATAGGTAAAAGCCGAACATAGATTCGTGAAATAGCGCGATACCGAAGATCCAGAGCAGATCGTTTCTTCCTCCAACTCATTCTCCCAAGAAATGTAATATGGGGTATCCCCGAATTTGATCTCTACATTTGAAAATTCAATATATCCGGATAAATCCTTGTATGCGTCGAAATTGGCTTTGGTCAAAGCCGGCCATAGTGTCAATATAGGGATCGAACCGGATGAATGAGAATCCGCCACTATCTTGATTTTTATACTCGAATTATTTATCTCCTTGATTTTCTTGATTATCACATCCTTCAATTCCGTCAGGTTGACCGAAGATGAGAAAGCGAACGATTGCTGCCGTGCGACATTCACTGTTATATCACCCCAATGGTAATAAGGCAATGACTCCAGATCCTTAAACAAATCATCTAGACTCGTATAATTATAAATACCCTTACTGTTCCTGTCTAAGGATACATCATTACCCATATACCAGTTTTCCACAGGCTCAATGGTTATTTGATGCGATAGCGTATCCTTGCCTAAACCATTCATAGCTGTCAATAAGACCTTATAGGTACCGACTTTCTCATAGATATGCAAGGGTGACTTTTCCTTACTGATAGCGGAGCCATCCCCGAAATCCCACTCATAGCGGGATGCGTCCTTTGATTGATTACCGAATCTCACCCTGCTTTTATATTGGTTCGTGTAAAAATCAGCCTTAGGCAACACAGTAGAAGGCTCGTCCGGATTTACGGGGTTGAAGCCCTGTCCCCACACCCATGCGGGGAACAGCGCAATCATCAATATAATAATTAGATTTTTCATAGATCGATTGAATTAATGCATGATTACTTTATATGTATGATCTCCAATTCTAACCAAATAGAAACCCGTAGATAACGGTATGCTCCAACGGGATTGATTCATCGTATGGCTAATCAACGGGACTCCCGTATAGGAATAAACCGTCACGGATATTCCGGCAGGAGCCTCCACTACCAAGTTACCATCTTGCGCATAAGCCATACTCTGTTGATCCTCCGGAGCCTCAGTTCCTGTCACCACGCCCGAAGATAAACGCAACTCGAAGCGATCATCGAACGTACCTTCTTCCGCTTGGAAAGAATAGGTTTTCAAGGATAGGTCTACTTCCTTATTCAAATATTTGTCCTTTAGTATGACCGATTGCCCGATTGAACCTTCCGGCAATGCCAACTCGTAGGTTCCTGCCTTTCCGATATAAACTCCCAACGCAATCCTTCCGGAACCTTCGGGACGTTCATTGATGGCATAGCGACGATCCGAGCCGTCCAGAGAATAGAGCTGTGGAATCTCCGCTTTCGGACTCATCCATTTAACAGCATCACAAGTCAACTCATATTCAATCCGGGCCTCAGGGTTGATCACCACGCGACTCTTATCCGTGTAAGTGTCCCCTTTTAAGACTAGATTGATAATCCTGCGGGAAGAGAACGAGGAAGAACGTAAGTTTCCTTGGTCTGCTATATACGAATTGATCTGCCGTCCAGCGGGCTGGAAGAGCAAATCGCTTTTCTCATCCGGTTTTTGGGTAAAGAAAGCCTCCAGCGGCCGCAAGGCATAATCATCATCTTTCACGGATAACGCAATATACCCATCGCCGTTCCAAACCACGATAGGCGCATTGTATTCTATATAATGTATATTAAAGAAAGAAGGAAAAGGATTACCCACCAAATTCCAACTCTGATCCTCTATACGGCTGGAAGTATGGGTATCTAAAGAGACTTTGACAGATTGCTCTCCCATGAAAGAATGCAAGGCCTGTTCCGTATCTGACATAATCGAACAAATAGCTCTATTATCAGTCTGTACTATATACCCCTTACCCGCTTTCAATACATCACTACTCACAACGTCTTTCCAACTATCACCAATACCATTGGTTGCCCGTACATTCCCGTCATAATAACGGATTATAAAGGAAGGATTTGTATCATACTCAGAGATAGGCTCAATTTTCAAATCAGCCAATGGAACATCAAATGGGAAAGAGAGATAATTCCATCTCCACGGATACAACTGCATTTCATAACCTGCCACATTTAACTTAGCATCTACGGAGTGATTAATGAATGAGGAATAATAAGATTCACTCTCATCATACAACCCATCTTCGCTATATGCGTTTCGATATCCTAATTCATTTCTTAGAATCAATGTATCTATCAATAACGGGACATCACTTTCCAAGCTCACCGTAGGGTATCCTTTGTTTGGGTCCGGCGAGATCTTAATATTCAAGGAATCTTTCGGATAATTGTTCGCATCATAGACCACGTCTTGCCGAATCGTGACAGTGCGACGCCCCGGTGTCCATGCGCCACCAAGAATTTCATCTGTAATTGGAAGTATTTCCTTTTTTCTCCACTCCCAAGAGTTGTTATAAGCATCTACCCTGTTTTCCGGAACGTAAACCTTTTGAATATATTGTAAATCACTAGAGTTCACTGATGGTGGAGTTGGCGCAAATATAATCAAGTTTGTCAATTGTTCTGGAAATCTTACATTGTACACATCTTCTATCCCAACCGGTAAAATTAGCTTTGTTAAAGAAGTATGATTAGAAAAGTTATTTACGCTTTGTATATTCGACGGCAAAGCAAATTGCTCTAGTCGCTGGAAAAATGAATAATTGGAACTGAAATAATCATCTGGAACCGTTGCCGTAGATAAATCCAAACAACGCAAACTAGGCAGACTATAACGTTCATTTCGCAAAGTTGACCAATCATTACTTGTTAAATTTCCGGAAATAGATAATGCGGTTATCGTATCTCTTTTCGCTCCCAAATCAGACAGGAGTCGCTCCAAAGGATATTCTTGCGTAACTTCTAATTGAGTCCAATAAGGAGCCTGACGATAAGTTGTTCCATGCAATAGCAAACGAACATTACCTCCATTACTTTCTAACAAGCCCTTCTCCGAATGAGAACCACGCTCGTTCGGCTCATACCGCAGTCCGATAATATCCAGTGAGCCTGCCGGAATAGTCACCGACTTCATTAATGAAAAAGCCGTCACACCCGATAGTTTGGAGATAGTCAAATCGGAAGCACCCTGGTTGCGAACTTTCACGTATTTAATAGGAGCGACAGAGCCTACAGGCGTATATCCCAAAACAGCTTTACGGCTATCCCTTGATATAGAAATAAGAGGTGCCGTGTTATTGGTATATTCAAATTGCACATTAGGCTTTGCCCATTCCTCAATATGAGGAGAATCTTCATTTCTTGAAACTAGTTGATAAATATCCTCTATTCGATTATATTCAAAATATACATAGGCAGACTCACTCGTTACATCTTGGGTTGTACTCAAGAGATCCAAAACCAAGCAACCTCCTTTATATTCATAAGGAGTATTAAACACATAGGTAATCATCTGTTCCCCATCCGTATTGGTAAAGGCTAAATTATCCGAGCCTTCATAATAGACGGTTCCCGTTCCCATATCGACAAATTCAGAAGTAGGTTTCTCACCATTATATTCCTTACATGCGATACGCATTGTGCCATTTTCCTGTTTTCCTTCATTATTGTTTACTCCTCCAAAGAAACTAATCGACTTAATCTTTGTTCCTGCGGATAAACCTAGAATTTCTTTCGGATAGAACAATTGTGTATGCGTTTTACTTTCCCCATAGTTAATCAAAAGTGATGTTCTCGACTCGTTTTCATCTTCTATTTTCAAAACTCCGGAACCTGTTTCTATCACTTCTTTCGCTCCATCCATTACGGCCTGAGTAATAGGAGAAATATTTATTTTTCGAAAAGCAGATTGATTTTTATAAATATCTATCGCATCTTTAGGAACATAAACTTTAAGAGTTTGATCTGATATAGCGCTCATGCTTGGTGCTTTCGGAGATAAGAATACAACTGAACTTAAATATAAGTAATTTGATAAATTCTCACTAAAAGACTCCAAAGAGACAGGCAATACTAAATGTTTTAGCTTTGATAATTGCAAACTTGATACCCCATCAGAATATATAAATTTTATATTTTGAGGTAAACTTAGGTATTCCAACGTATTGGCACTCGCCATTTTCTGACTGAAAGAATAACTAGGAAAATTATCAGTCCAATAGGAGGCACTCGATAAATCCAGATGACGCAAATTATTAAAATTATCATAAAGATACCGCCAATCATCACGTTGTATCTCTCCTAAGATCGATAGCTCTTGTATGGAAAAATCCAGTCCGTAAGAAGACAGCCGTTTGCTTTCCGACAACTCAACTTGTGCGGAAGACGGGGTAACCTTCCAAGTCGTACCCGACAAGGACAATACCGCAGAGCCTCCATCACTTTGAATTGTCAGTTCCTCTTGAAAGGAAGTCTCCGGATGAGGATTCGCCAGAACAGGAATGATCCCTGTCTCCCCAGCCTTGATGGTTGAGGCCTCTACTGTGAATATTGAACTTTTCGAAGCGGACACATGCAAATCACTTCCTCCTAAATTAGCGACTGACAACTCATAGCTAGCAGATCCTGTCACTGTCCCATAATTATACGTACGTTGGCCATATGGCACATGAAGGATCGGAGCCGTACTCGAAGGTTCTACTCCAAATGTAATAGACGGTTCCCCATTGTAATAATAATAAATCTCATCCTCCAAGGATAAGCAAGATGGCTCTTGTGTCGAAATACTCTTGAAAGAAACGCTCCCTACAAGCGAACGTGGGCTATCCAGATTCGACACATCAACCACCAAGCATCCTCCTTGGTATAAGTAAGGAGTTTGGAAAGTGTAGGTTACTTTTTTATCCACCCTATTCCCATCCAATGAGGCTTCTAGATTATGTTTCCCTTGATACACCAAGGTGGTATTCTCCGAAAATTCACGATTATTTGCTGATGGCATCGCAGGCAACTCGCCCAAAGATATTTTCAAATCACCACCTGTACCCATATCTCTCATTGAGGTGAGATATACATAAGAAATGGACGTAATCTTTGAACCTTTCGGCAAATTCAGCAAATCTGCCGCATAATAAGATTGGCTTCGATGAGTAGTTAAACTCCAAGCGATCGGATACCAAGACGAAGAAGAATTCCTGCCATCATCAATCTCTACGGATATCTGCGCAAAAACATTTATTGGCAGTAACGACATTAGTACTCCTCCCAACCACAGGAGGCATAAGTAGATTTGTTTCATAAGCTTCTATTTTTATTTATTTAAGGTTATTTCCATTCTATGCGCACAAACGAACATTCAATCTCTCCTACCATTCAATTCACTTCACGTTTGTCTACATTACTTTATAAAGAAAAACATTTTTATCTTTCAGCACAACCCTCCAAGTCCATCTAACAGATAAGCGTCCGATTTCCACGGATAAAGTGTTATTTTTCGTGTTCATCCGTTTACTTTTTGCAAAGAAATATTCTTATTAAATTGCAACAATCTTGCTTTTCATGCCTATCAGTATCAAATATCCACCAACAAGGGGAGACTTATTGTATATTTCTACATCCCCCCTTGTTCTTTGTTGGATGACTTATAGAAAACACGTACGTGTTTTACCCAAAACATAATCATACTTTTAGGACACTAATGTTCAGCGACTTACAAATCCATACAATCGCAGGCTTATTGTCTGGAATTTATCTTGGAATACAGTGTATTACTACTTAGCCCCGATCCATATTGGGTGAAGTGATATTTGACACAGTTACCCGGTTATTTTATTGAATTACGAGAAATTTCAATTCGTAAACCTTATCTTTGCCTCCTTAGTTATATAGGGAACAACACCGTTACATTATATATTATGTCACAACGAAAAACAAGTATCATCATATTCCTCTGCCTCTTCGTATTTGCGGTATATGCCCAATACGTACCCGATGTATTGGGAGATGGTTATTTACGCCGTACCTTCCAGATGCCGGATGACTATGAGGGGAAGGTAGTTTGCACACTGGTCAAGAAGCCTCAACTGGATAGCGTAAAACAGGCCGTGCTGTATATCCATGGCTATAATGACTATTTTTTCCAGAAACAATTAGGGGATAGCGTAAACGCTCACGGGTATAATTTCTATGCGATGGACTTGCGGAAATACGGACGTTCGATATTACCCAATCAAAACCCGTTCTTTTGCAAGAGCCTAAAAGAGTATTTCGCTGATATCGATACCGCTTTAGCCACCATACGGTCGGAAGGTAATGAACGGATATTATTAATGGCGCATTCTACGGGCGGGTTGATCACACCTTATTATTTGAATAGCAAGAAAGGGGAGTTACCGATAGACGGGCTTATCTTAAATAGCCCTTTTCTGGATTGGAATTTCGGGTGGTTTATGGAGAAAGTCGTACTGCCAACCGTCGCGTTTGTCGGGAGGCTATTCCCGAATCTTACCGTACAAGGATTGGGTGACCCGAATTACGCTTATAGCTTGCTTAAGCAATATAAAGGAGAATGGGAGTTTGATACGAACTGGAAAATGATATTCGGGCATCCGAAAAAAGCCGGATGGATCAAAGCCATACAAGAAGCGCAACAGACCGTACAAAAAGGGTTAAAACTGGATTGTCCGATACTAGTGATGTCTTCCAACAAATCTTTTCCGGAAACAGAGACATGGCATGAGGCATACATGACCTCCGACATCGTCTTGGATGTTCAAGACATTCAAAAATACGGGGAGAAACTAGGAGACAAAGTCACGAGAGATACCATTCCAAACGGCATCCACGATCTGATCCTATCTCAAAAGCCCTATCGGAACGATGCCTATCAAACTATATTCGAGTGGTTAAAGAAACAATAATGGTTGCACCAAACATATAAATCCTTACCTTTGCGCCCAGACAAAACATTTATATATACATGAAATCAGTGCGATCAATTTTTATAGGTCTGACTTGTCTGGGGATGACAACGGCTAGTTTCGCTCAAGAAGAAGAGACAACTCCGGAAGCGACTACCTACAAGGCCGAAATATTCGGATCGGTAGCTAGTGGCGACAATGCCCCTTTCTGGATGGTTAGCAATCGATACGGAATTGTTCCTTTGGAAGCGAATAACGGATATTTGAATGCGGGAGTATTCCATAATCAAACTTTTGGCAAAGGTTTTCGCTGGGGAGCCGGATTAGACGTAGTGGCCGCAGTTCCTCGTCATCGCAATTTCTTTATCCAACAAATATATGCCGAGTTAGGTTACAAATGCTTGCTATTGAGTGTAGGAAGCAAGGAACGCTATAATTCACTTTGGGATCGTTGGCTTAGCTCGGGCGATATCGTGCAATCCGCCAATGCCCGCCCGATTCCGGAAGTGAACATCAGTATTCCGGAATTTACCGTCGTTCCTTTAACTAAAGGCTGGATGCAAGTCAAAGGAGACTTTGCCGTCGGTCGTTCTTTCGACAAGGATTATCTGGCTAACTTCACAAACAATAAGCAGACTTATGTAGATAACGTTTTATGGCATCATAAATCATTATTTGTACAGATTAAGGATACACGCAATGACTTCCCGTTATCCGGTGTAATCGGAGTACAGCATTGGGCACAATGGGGAGGAACCTCAACCAATCCTAAGATCGGAAAGCAGCCTCAATCCATCAAGGACCTTATCCGGGTTATTTGCGGCAGCGAAGGTGGTGGCGACGCAACAGTCTCCGATCAAATCAACGTACTGGGTAATCATTATGGCTCTTACGATTTCAAATTGGCTTTTACACAACCTAACTGGCAAGTATCCGCCTATTACCAACATTTCTTCGAGGATAAATCCGGTATGATATTCGTAAACAATACCGACGGATTATGGGGAGGACAATTGGATTTACCAAAATTCCCGTGGTTGCGTAAGGTGGTCGTGGAGTATCTGGTTACAAGAGACCAAAGCGGACAGTTCCACTTCATCGATTTTGATCACGACCTACATCCCGGCGTAGGTGGCGGTGGTGATGATTATTATAACAACGGAGAATACACTACCGGAGCCTCTTATTTTAACCGGGCGATAGGTTCTCCTCTGATCCCAAGTCCGGAGTATAACGAGAACGGTTCATTAGGATTCAAGAACAACCGTGTTCGTGACTGGCATTTCGGTGCGGAAGGCGCTATCTCCTCACAAGTATCTTATCGGGTATTAGTCACCGTGATGAATAGTTGGGGTAGACATGCCACCCCTTTCCTTAGCAAGAAAAGAGGAGCTTCCGGACTTTTAGATATCTCTTATCAACATCCCCGTTTATCGGGATGGGAATTTACAGGGTCTTTGGCAGCTGATGCCGGTTCCATGTTCGGCGATAACTTCGGATTCAGCCTGAAAGTAGCGAAACGTGGCATCTTGAAAAGCTGGAAATAATAACCTAAATTATTTATATTCTTCCCACAAGGCAGATGCTATGATTTCTTGAGTCTGATCAGCGAACGCTTGCATTCCTTTGTGGGAAGTGTCTATATTCTCGGTAGAAACCGCCGGATGGATCACCATCTCCATCCGATGACGATGGACATTCAACGACCCGATCGGCAAGACATCAAACGGCCCGTTTAAGGTGATCGGAATAATAGGCAAATGCTGATCTAGCGCCATTTGATAAGCCCCTTTCTTGAAACGGATCATTTTCCCGTCATACGTACGCGAACCTTCCGGAAAAACAACCACGGAAGCCCCGTTTCGAAGACAACGCTCCGCCTCCAAAACACTACGAGCGGCGGCCTTCGGCGTAGAATTATCGACAAAGATAAAACCGGCGGCACGGCAAGCGGCCCCGACAAACGGAATCTTAGCGATACCAGCCTTCATCACCCACTTAATGGGAACGCCTAAGAAACCATATATCAAGAAAATATCAAACGCGCCTTGATGATTAGCTACGAAAACATACGATTGTTTCCGGTCTATATGCTCACGCCCTTTTACCGTCACCGGACAAAGCGCCAGATAGCAAGTCAATCGAGACCAGATCATACCCGGATAATAAGCGAAGATTTTCTCTCCCCCCAATAGACAACCGATGATAACCGTCACAGCCGTAAGTATAGTCAGTACCAGAAATACAGGTACAAAAAACAGCCACAAATAAACTATGTAAAGTATTCTTCCCATACGTAACTATATTATAACACAAATATAGAAGCTAATTTCAATCGTTTCATTATTTTTCTCCGAAAATATTTTCACGATCGGGTTATTATTGCTTTATTTGCGGTAGAAAAGAAAATAATTATAAAATATCTATAACCATGAATGAGTTAATTAAAAATCTAGGAGTGATCGTACTCATTATTGGTGCGGCAGTTTTGGCTGTACCGTTTTTTACCGGTGGTATGACAAATAGTATTCTACTTACAGGTCTGGGATTGGTTCTCCTTGGCTATTTCGGTCATATCGTAATCAACAAACGAGTAGAATAATACACGCTACTTAGATTTAAAAGGAAATGAAAAAGGATGTGCCTCATTGTTACGCACATCCTTTTTTTGAATCATCACACAAATTGAGAGATATGCCCAAATCGTTATTGAGTTCCCCATTCCTTGTTTGGTTTATCGCCAAGCCATAATTCCAAAAGGCCACCTTGCTCAAATACGGTATGCGGCAATTGATATTTATGATACATCTCTCCGTTCAAAGAAGCTTTCTGGATATAACAATTCTCAGGGGAGTTATCATGTACTTTAATCTTAAACTCGTTCCCTTTATAATACCGAGAATCCAATCGAATCGTAATCTCATTGAAAACAGGGCTTGTAATATCATACATCGGATTATAGGCAGAGCCTCCATCCAAACTGAATAATCCCATAGCCATCAGTGCACTTATTCCAGCCATCTGTCCTTGATCTTCATCATTTTCGCCGTAGCCTCGCTCTGGCGTAATATCACCATAGGTCTGTTTAGCGACCTGACGCACCCAATATTGAGTCAGCCAAGGCTTTCCTACATGTGAGAAAACGTGCGCATTCGAGCAACCGGGTTGATTGGCATAACTAACATAACTAGACAGGAATCTTGCATTTTTCGACATCTCAAACACATAATTCAATTGAGTAGCTAAGCTGTCATTACCTCCCATCAAACGAGCCAATGTTTCAATGTCATGAGATAATCCAAAAGTAGCCTGCCAAGCATTGGCTTGTACAAACCCACGCTCGGACAAAGGATCCAAATGGACCCACTCTCCTGTTTCTTTTCTAGGCATCATCAACCTCAAATCCGGATGCCAAGACGCAGGCCAGCCCAAGGAACGGTTTCTATAATAATTATAATCCTTGCGTTTTCCCATAGCTTTCGCCATTTCTCCCAAAGCCCAATCCTCAAAGGCCCATTGAATAGTCAAACCAGCCTCTTCTGGACAATATCCATATTTAATATAGAACTCCAACTCTTTATTCATATCAAAGGCAAGCATACCACCTTTCTCATGATTCCTTTTCATAGCCGCATATCCCTCCTTGGGCGACCATTTATGAAACAAGCCCCGCTGATAAGCGGAAGTAATCAAAGAGGTAGCCGGACAGCCCGTCATAATATAAGTATAAGACCCTATGGACGGCCCACGAGGTAATAGACCTCCATTCTTGTCATATTCGATAAAAGAAGCGGAGAACTCGTCCAAAACAGAAGGATACGCCAGTCCCCACAACGTGTTTAAATTCCACTGTGTCAACCATAAGGCATCTGAATTATACATATGAAACCTTGATTTTTCTGTTTCATCTTTAGGTAAAGTTCGTACTTGGTATTTTGGAGCAATCGTGTGTATCCTTGTTTGTTTTCCGATACGTTCTCCTCCAGACAAATAATCCGGATACTCGCCATTGCTATCATCTATCTTATGACGCCCCAACAGTACGTGCCACAAATCGGTATAAAACTTAGTCTTTTGCTGAAAAGAACCACCTTGCACATCAATTTTTCCCAACCACTCATTCCAAACACGCTCGGACGCACTCTTAACTTGATCAAAATCCCAATGTTTACATTCCCGCTCTATATTCTCACGGGCATTTTCCTCACTCACATAAGAGATAGCGGTCTTCAACAACAACTCATCACCAGCCTTAAAAGATCCAAAACAAGCTTCTACGCCAGAAGAAGGAGATTGTTTAAAAGAGTATTTAGGCACGGTAATCAATTCTGGAGAACCTATCAAACTATCGATATTCGTTTCCTTTCTATCTCCAACCCAACCATTCAAAACATCCATAGGCCTATCAAATTGAACAACAAAATAAACTTTAGCCACATCTACACCTCCCCATACACGACCGGCCGTATCAAAATATCCGGAGATCTCCGTATCATTTACCTTTGTCACATGAGCGTTCAACAAAGTAGAAGTAGCTATATGACCTCCCAGATTTACTAAAACCTTTGCCAAGCCATCTTGCGTATACGTAAAACGATACAGCCCTACCCTATCCGTAACCGTCTGTTCTACCCATATTTTATAAGTATCCAAGAACAAACGGTGATAACCAGGTTGGACAATCTCATCATCATGAGAAAAAGAAGAACGCCAAACCTTATCTCCTCCGCAAACATCTACCTCATCTTTTACCGGCATCAAAGACAATCCTGAAATCATCCAATTATGAATTTGAGGGAAGCCTAAAACCTTAGTAGAATTATAATTATAACCTCCTCCTCCTTGATTGATATTGCGGGTTAACGGAGCGGAACTTATCATACCGAAAGGCAAACTTCCGGTCACAAAGAAAAAATATCGACCTTTAGCGGTCTCGACATAAGGATTCACCCAAGAGATATAATCCGGATAAGACTCAGGAGCAGGATACACCTCTATCTCAGACAGCCCTAAATCTCGTCCTTCTCCATCCGTCATTTGAAAACGAATCCATTCTGTTTTCCGAGTATCAAAATCAACCACCCTTGGCGCTCCATCATTGGGAATCAAATTAACCGTTACCGAACTACCGTCACTAAAGAACAAGGTACCCGCAGCACAATGGCTTTGCTCATCCACTCGATCGTATAAAATGACCTTATTCGTATAAATCGCATGATCCCAATCTAATTGTATCCAAGGATACGGATACACCCGACCACGCACATCCAATTTTGTCTTGGCTACCCATTCTCCCTTTCCGGAAACACGAATCACCTGATCTATCACATGTTTACCATCCTGCTCTTGGCTCAAGATAGACGAACAGGAAACTTTAGCTTGATAAGCGATATTATGAGGGGTTGCCCATAACTCATTATTGCAGGTAGTCAAACACAATAGATATAAAATAACTCCTAGCTGTTTCATATTTTTCATGACATCATGAAAAAGCGGCGCATCAAATAGATATTACAATTATTTGACACACCGCCTTTTCTTTCAATTAATTTATCAATAACCCGGATTCTGTTTCATTACTTCCGTACCACAAATATCAATCATAGACTGAGGTATCGGGAAATACTCATGCTTACCTTTTACGAAATGAGCATTTTGCAAGTGAGAGCGGAACACTTTCTCTTTGGCGATATAAGCGTTGATAACTTCATCCGCGACACCCCAACGTACCAAATCAAAGAAACGAATTCCCTCATGCGCCATCTCTAAACGTCTCTCCATGCGTAACGCTTGCATAGCTTCATTTTTTGATTTAAAAGGCTCGTTATAAACCTCTACCTTATAATTAGCAGCATCTTGTGATTGATCCATTGTCTTAACATGCTGAGTATTTTTCGCACGCTCTCTGATCATATTGATATACTTACGCCCAGTCTCTAAATCACCTGTCTCAATAGCAGCCTCAGCTCTCCACAATAACAAATCCGCATAACGAATCACATAGAAATTCAAAGCATTCACATAAGGCCATATCGGCGAATAATAAGTAGAATTCAATGAAACCAAACGCTTCTTCGGGCTATACGGGCCATACACACTAGCCTCTCTAGGAGTCCAATCATATAATTGTACATCCATAAACGGTATATTGGGTCTAGCTAACGTGTGATCCAAACGAACATCTACATAATCATTCTCTGACACATCTTTACCATCATTATAAGGTAAACCTTTAGCATCCGTTTTATAAGCATTTACCAAATTTTGAGTCGGTCGCAAAAAACCATATACAGGATAAGGGCCTCCCGGAGGCAACAAGCGATCACCATAACTTCCGTTCTCATTATTGGGAGAACCATCATTAATAGATAACTGGACCGCGAAGATAATCTCCGAGCAATTATCATTTTCAGGCAAGAACACATTCCGGAAATCAGGGAATAGCTCATATTTACCAGATTGAATCACCTCATCACAAGCTTCCAAACATTCTTTCCACTTAGATTGATATAAATAAACCTTTGCCATATAAGCTCTAGCTGCCATTTTGGTAGGCCGGCCGTAATCCGCTTGGCTCTCTGGCAATACTTTATAAGCAGCTGAGAACTCTTCTAAAATCTTTTCCCACAATTGATCGGATGAGAACTCGATATTCGATTTCTTATTGTATTCATTCGGATCCACCAACGTTTCATCGATCCAAGGGATCTGATTATAAATGATTTTTAAGTTGAAATAATAATGCCCCCTCAAAAAGCGCATCTCAGCTAAACGCTGTTCTTTATTTTTAACCTCACTACCATTCAATAAACGAATCGCTTGGTTACAACGTTTTACTCCCTCATAAAGAGCAGCCCATCGAGCCTCAAAGTCAATCCCGGTGGGATTCGCATTAAAAATCTCCATCAAATGAATTTGATTCTGGTCTCCGGTACCGCCACCACCTTTATACGCATCGTCAGAGACAACATCTCCGAACTGCCAGTTCGAGCAACCGGAATTAATCGCATCAGACGCATAATACCCATCCAACACAGCATATGCACCGGTCACTATACCCTCTATATTCTCCTCACTTTCTACCTGTCCGGGCAAGAACTCACCCACAGGCTCCTCAGAAAGAAATGAATTTGCACAAGAACACATCATCAACGCTGATGCCGCAAAATAAAATATCTTTTTCATTGTATATTTCTCCTTTTTCTATTAAAAACTAACGTTAACTCCTAAAGTAAATGTTCTTGGTAATGGATAAACTCCACGATCCACACCCATATCCAAATTACGGTTCTCAGAAGAGTAACTCTGTAAACCAACCTCCGGATCAATACCTTTATATCCCGTTATGGTAAACAAGTTCTGTCCTTGCAAATAAATATACGTACGTTTCAATTTTAACTTAGACGCTACTTTATCCGGCAATGTATACCCCACCTTCAAGTTCTTTAAACGAACAAAAGAGGCATTATGGATATAATAGGTAGAAGGACGGATATTATTATTCGGGTCATCCAACGTGACACGAGGTATATCCGTATCCGTATTATCCGGACGCCAAGCATCCAAGATCGTAGAATTCTTATTATATTGAGCTTGGTTATAAAACTCACCCAAATAATTCGTCAAATTATAGACCTCATTGCCAAATACACCTTGGAAGAAAGCACTAACATCAAAGTTTTTATAATTGAAACCCAACGTCAACCCCATGCTACAATCAGGCAACGGACTTCCCTTGAAATCGCGGTCATCGCTATTGATAACACCATCTCCATTCAAATCCTTGAAACGGATATCACCCGGTTTCGCATTCGGTTGTAATAACTCACCTCTATCATTCTTGTAGTTTTGGATCTCCGCATCGCTTTGGAACAGGCCATCAGCCTCATACACGAAGAAAGATCCGATCGGTTGTCCTACAGCTGAACGAGAAGTCTCTTGGTCGAAATTACGTCCGTGAAGCTCACTACTGGAAAGACCTATATAATCTACCCCGTTCAGTTCGGTCATTTTATTCTTGATGACAGAGAAGTTATATGCGACAGAGAAACCAAAATCCTGATTGATTTGCTTTTGATAATTTATCTCCATCTCAAAACCTTTGTTGTTCATCTTACCAACATTATCCCAAACAGTCATATTGGTTCCCCCGATTGAGGCAGGTAAGGCTCTTCGCCACAATAAGTCCTTGGTATCTTTATTAAAATAGTCCAAAGTCAAATTCAAGTCACCACTCAAAAAACCCAAATCTATACCGACATTCGTTTGTGTGGTTGTCTCCCACTTCAAATTAACGTTTCCGTTTCGAGTCTGCACCAATCCTAGATCTACACCACTTTGATTTCCATCGATCGGGTAATTCGAGTTCGTAGAGTTGCTCTTATATGAGTCAATCGTCGCATACGACGGGACATCCGAGTTTCCATTCTGTCCCCAACCAACACGTACTTTCAAATTACTAATTGCCTCAACATCAAAAAACGACTCATTACTGATACGCCATCCAACTGATGCCGCAGGGAAATTACCCCATTTGTTATTACCTAAACGAGATGAGCCATCCCGACGCAAAGTAAACGCCACCAAATACCGATCATGATAATTATAATCAATCTTACCGAAATAAGAGACCATACTATACTCTGTGGCGGCACCCGAGTTCTTCTGTGTCCCTACATCTCCCGCATCTAAGAAACGGAAATTAGGATCGTCTGACGGGAAACCATCTCTTGAGGCTGTAAAATACTCATACCTATTTTTCAAAGACTCCATACCTAATAAGGCATTGATCGTATGGTCGCCAAAAGTCTTATTATAAGTCAAGGTATTCGTGAATACCCAGTTAAAATTCCAAGCATTCCGGTTGGATAAACCACTTAATTTCTCTGAGGCATTCAACTCATCATATTTCGGACTGAAAGAACGTCTATATAGATTATTATAATCAACACCAAAAGAGGTCTTAAACATAAGCCCATCAAACAAATGTAACTCGGCATACAAATTACCTACCAAACGACTCTTCTTATCTTGATTATCCTTGTTCCTATACAATTTACCCATGGGATTCGGTATATCCGAGAATACATTTCCGGCATACTCATCTTCCATATTCTTCACGGGCGTGATAGACTGGAATTTATAAGCCTCATACAAAGTTCCTCCCAAGGCGGCATTGTTAGAGACACTTGTTCCCCAAGAATGAGAAAGAGAGATATTTTCTCCTATACGGAGATGATCGTCAAATAATTTATACTCAGAATTAAAACGACCACTCACACGCTTGAAATCGCTAAACTTAACCAAACCCTGCTGATCATAGTATCCTAACGAGAATAATTGATTAGATTTTTTATCTGCCTTCGTAAAAGAGAGGTTATAAGACTGTACCACGGCCGCACGTAAAATCTCATCGACCCAATCCACATCATCGGAAGGAATTAAATGATTACTATCCAAATATTCAGGAACAACTGCCTGATCACCATTTCCGTAGACATCATGCGAAGGAGTTTTTCCATCATTTTTCATTGCCTGCCACAACATATCACCAAACTGTTGCGCATTCAACATCCTCAATTGCTTCGCTGCTTTTTGTACACCAAAGTAAGCATCTAAATTGACATTAAACTCACCCTCTTTTCCTCTTTTTGTATTGATGATAACGACACCATTAGCCGCACGTGCTCCATAGATAGAGGCTGAGGAAGCATCTTTCAACACCTGCATAGACTCGATATCGTTTGGATTCAAGAAATTAATACCACCATCCACAGGAATACCATCAATGATATAAAGCGGATCATTGTTACGGATCGTACTGAAACCGCGAATACGCACCGCAACTCCTCCACCCGGCATATTATCCGGCATCACGTTCACCCCGGAGAGCTTACCCTGCATCATTTGATCTACGCTAGAAACCGGTGTATCTTTCAAGTCATCGATCTTCAAGACCGAAACCGCACCCGTAAGATCTTTTTTACGAGATACACCGTAACCTACGACCACAATCTCATCCAAGTTCTGTGAGTCCTCTTTCAACGAAATGGTCAAATCCGTCTTTGAACCAGGTACTAGCTCTGTAGATAAATAACCAATATAAGAAACAACCAATACAGCATTATTCGAAACTTCCAACGTGAAACGCCCATCAATATCTGTAATCGTACCGACAGTCGTTCCTTTCACCAATACATTAGCGCCGATTACTGGCTCTTGATTCGAATCCAACACGACTCCTTGTACCGTACGTCCTTGTTGCTGCGCCAAAGGAATAGATTCTAATTTACGAGATAAGATAATCTGCTTATCTACAATCTTATAATCGACATTCATATTATCGAAAACCCGGGATAAAACCAAATTAATATCCTTATTATTGGCCTCTAAATTAACAACACGACTTACATCCAAAACATGATCCGCATACAAGAATGAATAACCTGTTTCCTCCTCAATCCGATCGAGAGCTTGCTCCAACGTAGCGTTTTTCAACGACAAGGAAAGTGTTGTTGTCTGTGAATAAGAGGTACCCGCATATAACTGAAAAGCAGTCAAGAATGTAAATGCCGTACTAAGATTTAAGACACGGCCCGATTTAGGCAGACACCGAGTAAGATTCCTCTTACGTAAATGAAATGCATTCATAAGCATATAGATTTAATGATTACACAAAATTTATTTTACTTGATTTTTTATCTTTGATAAACATCTATCCTCTGCCGGACAAACGTAGAATCCGAATGAGAAGGAAGTTGTCGGGTAGACCATTCAATAGGGGCTGTCTGTTTTAGATAATCCAAAATTTGCTCCAAGGTCTCATTTGTGAAAGTCGCACGGTATTTATACTCTGTACTTGTTTTTTTATGCAGTACGATCTCCACATTATATCGTTTTTCCAGTCGCTTCAGTACCTTCTCTAAAGGAGTATTTCGAAATACCATCCGTCCCTTTCTCCAATCCATCTTTTCATCCAAATTGACAGTAGAAACACGGAACATACCGCTTTCCTTATTAAGAACGGCTTGTTTGTTCGGCTCCAAACGGATCCGTTCATCGTTCCGGATCACATCGATCTTTCCTTTTTCCAGTACGGCCTCAATAAAAGGCTCATCGTCATAGGCATTCACATTGAACTTCGTTCCATACGCTATTACCCGCAATCCCTCAGAGGTGGACACACAAAAAGGATGTTTCGGATCGGCTTCAACTTCAAAATACCCCTCACCAAAGAGTTGAACTTTACGCTCTTTCTCTTCAAAGACTGATGGATAAACCAAGCGGCTACCGGCATTCAACCAAACGACAGATTGATCAGGTAACACCAAACGGGTAATCGTACCAGGCATGGAACTGACCTCGGCAAAAACCACAGGTACCTCCGTCTTAACATTCTTATCTGTCGTATAATATAAATAAGAGAATAATAACGAAGATAGGAGCAACGGTACTACAAGAATAGCCGCGGCACGGGTAAAAAACAACGAAAACATCTTCATACCAGCTTTCCGCTTGGCACGATGCTCCATGCTTTGCCAAGCTTTATGCACATCTATCGCTTGATATTCTAGCATATCCTCAGACAGAGCTTTAATCTTCTCAATCTGCCGTAATGCACTTTTTTCGTCTCCGCTTTCTCGCATATATGATTGTCTTTTTCTATATAGACACAGTCAAAACAAAAACACGACAGCAAAACGACTTTTTTTATATTTTTCCTCCTTTTGTACCCCACAATAAAGCAAAGGAATCACCTGAACAGGTATTGCCCGACACGTATATACGTACGGGCATTCCTCACCAATTGCACAAAAAGCAAGGATTTTAGCTTGTGGAAGAGAATATATTCTAAAAATATATACATTTGTCCCATTATGGAAAGAAATCCAACAAAGACTGATATCGATTTCCTTTTACGGCAAATCACGACTGAGGATAATAAGCTCTCCTTCCAACGTTTATTTGAGCTATATTATCCTGCTCTTTGCATATATACCAAACGTTTTATCCCTGATCGGGAAACGAGAGAAGATATCGTACAGGAAGTTTTTTCCTCCATTTGGGAAAATCGTAAACGCATCGTAATAAGAACTTCCGCACGCAATTATCTCATCACAGCTACCAAAAACCACTGTCTCAACTATCTGCAACGCAATCATGAAGAATATGTAGATAAACTCCCTCAAGAACAAATCCCTATCTATGCGGAAAGTGGCGAGGAACTTTATACTTGGGAAGAATTACAAACCCTACTTCGAGAGGCACTTGCTAAATTACCCGAAAACTATCGATATGTATTTGAGAAGAATCGCTTTGAGAATAAGAGTTACGGCGAGATCGCAGAGGATATGCAAATATCCATACGGACAGTAGAAAGATATAAAAATAAGGCAATTGAAATATTAAAGACAGAGTTGAAAGACTACTTACCCCTGTTCATTGGTTGGCTATTTTAACAAAAACTTCCGGAAATATCCACATACCTCCAGAAGTTTCTCGTGCTCAATTTATTGTTGCTCCAACCAAACCTTCACCCCTTCGAGCAATATCTGGTTCTCATCCGACTTCTGGGTAGAGAGCCGTAGATAAGTCTCATCCAAGCCCCGGAAATTCGAAGCGTCACGGATCAAGATTCCGTAATTATCTAAAAGGAATTGCTTTAAATCAGCAGCTGTACCCTTCTTCAAACGGACAAGGAAGAAAGTAGTAGAGGTCGGAATTACCTCCAAGCCATCCAATTTACTTAATTGATAAATAAAATCCGCGGTCTCACGCTGCCATTTACGGATCGGCAACGTAAATTGCGCCGGATGGATCAAGATATATTTACTTGCCTCGATAGCGATAGCATTTACCGACCAAGGTATGATATACTTGTTCACTTTCTCCGCGATCTCCGGAGAAGCGACCAGATAACCGATACGCAAGCCGGGGATATTATAAGCCTTCGAGATAGACTGGACAAGAATTAAGTTCTTATGTGCTTTCACGTCACTCGGCTTTAGCATGTCTTCCGTCGTAAAAGCCACGTATGCCTGATCAATAATGAAGGTAGTCTGCGGATTCGCCGAGATCAAACGGAGAAGCTCCGTACGGTGGATCAGCTTTCCATCCGGGTTATTCGGGTTACAAATCCAACAGAAGTCCTGTCCCTCCAAGGATAACTCCGATAAATCGTCGGATGTCGGGAAGAAAGAGATCTCATGCTCATGCAAACGGCAAGCGTCCTCATATTCAGAGAAAGAAGGAATAGCGATCATGGATTTCGCACCTCGCCAAGCTTGCGCTAACAAATAAAAAGCGGTGATCGAACCATTCGTCACTACGATATTCTCCTCCTTGATCTCATACCGGCGGGCCAACAATCTTTTCAAGGTAGCGGCATCCGGCTCCGGATAACGAGTCAACTTTTCAAAATGCTCGATCAAATGTTCCTTCAGTTTATCTAAATTAGCTCCGTGCCACACATTCGAGCTAAAGTTTATCTTTACCTCGTTCTTTGCGTTATAAAAATCATCACCGTGTCCGTATAACATATACCTGCTTTTTAATTAATACCTTATCTGTTAAAACTGTCACAAAATTACGAATCTTTTTGGCTTTTCCTATCAATCGCCTTATAGATCGCATCCTGTATGCGAGTACGTATATCAAGCGATCCCAGTTTATTATTTGCCCGGCTAGGATTCACCCGGTTACTCAAAAATATATAAATAAGCTGGTTATCCGGATCTATCCAAAAACAAGTACCCGTAAATCCTGTATGTCCATAGACCGAGGCGGGAGCCAAAACCCCACAAGGCGAGGCTTTCGGATTACCAATCACCGGCTTATCAAAGCCTAACCCTCTACGGCAAGTCGGGCTCTTACTTTGTGTAAACAAACGGCTGGTTTCCAAAGAAAGATAGCGCTCGCCGCCATAAGTCCCTTGGTTTAGCATCAATTGGAGCACCTTCGCCAGATCATTAGCGTTCGAAAATAATCCGGCGTTTCCAGAAACACCCCCTTGAAAAGCGGCTGCCTCATCATGCACATATCCGCGAAGCAATTGGCGGCGGACAAATCCATCTTGTTCCGTAGGTACAATTTGCAAGGTATCCATTCGCTTCAACGGATTATAAGTGGTATGCCAAGCCCCTAACCCGCTGTAGAAATCATCCCGAAGAAGCTGGTCCATCGGAGATTTCATCAGATTTTCCACCATCATTTTCAGCATAATGAAATTCACGCAACTATATACGTACCTACCTCTCGTACCCAAACGGGATTTCTTGATATCTTGAAGGATCGTATCTTTAAAGGAATCACTCACATAGAAATTACGGGCTACCTCAGTCGTAAATCCGGGTTTCCGTGTATCTGATACTATATCCGGAAGATATTTAAAATCATTCCGGACATACGTTTTAGCGTCAAAACGAACCGGGTGCGTGGCGTTCTTCGCCGAACTATATAAACTGCCTTTATAACTATCCTTATCAATAGCATCCAGATAGAAATTAATAGTTGGAGTCACTCCCGATTGATGATATAGTAACTCTTTTATCGATAAATCCTTTTTATTAGACTCTTTCAACTCCGGTATAAAATCGGAGATCTTATTGTTCAAGGTGAATTTCTTCTCATCATACGCTTTCATGACCGCCAATAAAGTCCCCGCCGCCTTCGATGCCGAAGCCAAGTCATAAACTGACGACTCCGTGACCGGCTGCCTACTTTCGTAATCAAAATAACCGAACGATTTATTATAGATAATCATGCCGTCCTTCGCTACCAACACTTGGCATCCGGGATAAGCCTTCTCATCCAATCCCTCTTTAACGATCGACTCAATTACATCCAAACGGACCGGGTTCGCTCCTACCTCTTCCGGCTGGTGATACCCCAAACGAGTCTTCTCCGTAAAAACACCGGTACCCGCATAATACAATCCCGGAATCGAAACCGGAAGTTTCCCTTTCGCCGCAATACCACCGAATATCACTTGGGCCGCATATTCCTGCGCTAAGGGAGTGCCCTCGTAAGCCAACACGACCGCCTTCGCCTTCTCGATCGACTTCTTATATTCCTTACAAGCATATGGCAAGGTAAAGAAAGCATAGACCAACTCTTTCTTCGCAGCCAACTGCCTCAACGCTAAACTCTCGGGAATGCGAATCGTATGCACGCCACAAATGATCACGTCGTATTTTTGCAATTTATTATAAACCTGCTGGACTTGGGCAGCCGTAGAACGCCGTCCGATGCTAAAGCAAGCGATCGAATCATATTCGCCCAGCATTTTCTGGAATTCATTACCAACCCCGTCTCCAATCGAGAGCGCCGCGATCTTTTTCTTATTCAACTGTTTAAGAGGTAAGATCGTATCCTCATTCTTCAAAACGGTAATAGCCTCCGAATTCAACTTCGCCGCCATCCATGCCGCATGCGGAGAGTTCAAACGTTTCGATAAGCCTTTTGTTTCGACCGGCTTATAGGCATTCAATCCAGCGATATATTTGTACCTTAATATTTTCAAGCACTTGGCCTCGATCGCTTCCAGATCCAATACCCCTTCTTCAATAGCCTCTTTCACGGCCGTAAAATCATTGATTGGAGCGGCCGGAGCGAGCAGGATATCATTCCCCGCAAGCAAAGCCTTCACCGAAGGATTATCCGTTTTCTTTGTGGAAGCCCCTTTCATCGCCAACGCATCCGTAAAACACAAACCTTGAAAACCGAGCTCTTTCTGTAATAAATCCGTCACTACCGCCTTGGAGAAAGAAGCCGGCTTATGACTTTTGTCCAATGCCGGAACGTAAAGATGTCCCGTCATTATCCCGGCGAACCCATCATATATATAACGTTTAAAAGGAAGAAGCTCCACGCTATCTAAGCGGGCTCGGTTATGGCGCACGACAGGTAATGTCTCGTGCGAGTCCTCGGAAGTATCTCCATGTCCGGGGAAATGTTTGGAGACAGACAAGATGCCCGTACTTTCCAATCCTCTCGCGTAAGCAATACCTTTCTCCGCCACAGCCTCCGGATTCTCGCCAAACGAACGCAGGCCGATCACGGGATTATCCACATTGCTATTCACGTCCATATCCGGAGCGAAATTTATATGAATTCCCATTTCCCGGCACTGCCGTCCCACCTCTTTTCCATATTCCTCGATCAAGGCATTGTCCTCGATAGCGCCTAACATCATGTTTTTCGGGAAACGGGTGGTTCCGCTTAATCGCATGGAAAGTCCCCACTCCCCATCCAAAGAGACCAACATCGGAATCCGGGAAGCCTTTTGCAAACGATTGGTCACCTCCGCCTGCGTCACCGGATCCCCTTTATGGAATAAGATACCCCCGATCTTGATATCATTCACATAACGCATGAGCCGTTGCATATTCCGGTTATCGGATTTAGGGTTCGCTATAACCATAAATAACTGTCCGATCCGTTCGTCATAACTCATAGCGTCAAACACGGAATCAACCCAATGATTCATCTTTTCCTGATCCACCGAACGATAAAGGTTCGGGACTGTTTGCGCCCCACCCGATAGAAGGGAAATACAACACAAAAGCAAGATACCAATCTGTCTCATCACAACATTATCATTATTACTCTCCAAAAATAAGAAAATATCGCAATAGTAACGCAATATCGGATATATGAATATGGAAAGCCTAATCCTCCCTATGAGACTGGTCTAATACGTCACCTAGCTGGTTCAGCATCTGTTCCGTGTTATTCCTCAGCTGCGACACATAGTTTTTCTTTTCCTCAGCCGACAGATCATCACGACCCAACAAATCCGAAAGGCTTACAATAGCGTTCAGCGGATTCCGGATCTCATGACTCATATTAGCGACAAAAACGCTTTTCATCCGGCTAGCTTCTTCCGCCTTCAACCTTTGCGCGTTAAGTCTACTTTCCGCTTCCTGCAAAGCCTCTTTCTCTTGTTGAAGCTCGTCTTTCAGACGTTGGGCACGAATAATATACCTATATAATATATAAAGGAGTATCGACAAGATAGCGATCAAGGCTAAAGAGAAGACCAGCTGATTATGTTTTTGTCGCATAACCTTATGGCTATAGGCCCATTCACGATCTTGCGCTTCTTGATCATTTATCCGGTGTAACGTACGGAGTTGGTCGATCTGACGAAGAAACGTCGCGCTATTTTGCTTTTCCTCATATTCATAGATCTCGTCATACAACACAAAAGCCTCTTCCAACCGCCCTTGTTCCTTCAGAATATCCGCTTTCAATCGCAACACCTCTGGCACACGCTCCAGGCCCAATGCTTGATCGACATACTTGAGAGCCATGGACGGATCATCAACTTTCTTATAGAAAGAAGCTAGCGTAGAAAGATATACCCACTTCGCATGATCCCTCTCCGAGTATAGATCACCGTCAAATGCTTGAGCCTCCATCAAAGCTCCTTTTGCCTCCTCCATCTTATCCATACCAAGATATAATTTCAAACGAAGACTATTCAATAATCCATACTCCCTTTCTACCGGATAATGATCTCCTTGAGTACGATTCTGTTCCTCTTGACGCACGATTAAATCCTTATATCGTATGATCTCTTGTTCCGCTTCTCCAAACCGCCCCAGATAAATATACGATTCCAGTAGCAAACCAGCCATCGGTATCCGCCTATTTAATAGCTCTTCGCCGTTCAATCCTTCACGGTCCTTATCCAAATGATCCAATAACTCCAACGCTTCCTTAAACTGGGCTGCCGCTTCTTCATAACAAGATACTTCGTAATAAATAAGCCCGATACTCTCCAAACTTTGTACCACAAGGAAATCTTGCTTTTTCACTTTCGCAAAATGGTATAAATCCAACGCCTCGCTCATCGCGGACTCATAATCTTTCTCCTGTAAAAGCTTCTTGATTCGCATAGACATTTGCTCCGGCGATTCGGTCAAGGAAGCGAAAACAGGGCTAGATCCGACGAATACCAAGCAAATCCACACCAGAAGAATGCCGATCCACCTCATACCATATAAGAATAAATGATCTTTTTTCATCTTACAAAGGTGATATTATCGGGTGAATGAATACAAAACGAGCACCCTTCGTATAGGAAGGATCAATCGAGAGGGAACCACCTAGTTTCTCGGCGATAATACGACAAATAGATAGCCCCAGTCCGGTACCTTGTACAAAGGTATCTACTTTCTCGAAACGTCTGAATACCAATTCCTGTTTGTCCAACGGGATTCCGCACCCCGTATCGGTAACGGCGAACTCAACCCTATTTTCTCCCGCAACAGAGAAAGACAACTTCACTTCCCCCGCTTTTGTGAACTTCAAGGCATTCAACAATAATTTACCAAGCAATTGCCGTAGGCGAAAAACATCTGTCCTCAATTCATAGGATGCATAAGGAGAAGAGAACGCTAATTTCACGTCAGGAGCAGCTTTCCCACTTACCTCTCTTAGCAGATCCAAGCAACAAGCCACGACATCCAAAGGCTCGATCGTAAATGACGCTTTCCCCGATTCGAGGCTGGAAAGATCCAATACGTCATTTATCAGATTCACCAAGATCTTACAATTCTCCTTGACTGTAGAAGAATATAGTTTTTTCTCTTCATCATCCAGATTCTCATCCACCAATAATTCCGAGAACCCCATGATAGCGTTCAAAGGCGTACGTATCTCGTGGCTGATATTCGCTAAAAATTCCGTTTTCTCTTGATTCGCCTTCTCCGCCGCCTCTTTCATCACGGCTAAATTCTTTCCCGACTCTATCAATGAATCTTTGTCCGCCATCAATTGATTTTTCAAAAGATACGTATGCCTATAATAACGGAACAGGAAATATAGTAACACGAATAGGATAAAACTAAACAAACCGGATAGGATCAATAAGCGTTGATTGACCTTGATCTGTTCCTGCTGGTGCAATAATTCAGCATCTTTCCTATCCTTCTCATTTATATCGTTTAGGTATTGCAGTTGATTGATCTGTTTCCTAAAAGCCTCACTACTCACGTTTCCATTTCTATTCAATAAATCCGCATACACACTTAGAGCTTCTTTTATATTCCCATTCGCTTTCAACATATCCACTTTCCGTTTCAGAAGCACCAAATCCATATCTGTCGCCAACGCCTTATCAATCATCTCTACTCCCAGCTTATAATTACCAGTCTTTTGATAATAGAAGGCGGCGGCCTCGTAATAATAAAATCTCATATCTTCCCTATCGGAAACCGACTCGCGCCTAGCTAATCCCAAATGCTCCTTCGCTAAATCTAACTGATCGTATTTAGTATACAATTCCGCATAAAAGGAATGGATCAGCCAACCATGCCATCGCATAGGGAAAGCCACACCTTTTTCTTTATAGCGCCTATCTTCCTCGTTAAAAATATCCTCATAAAGCTCCAACAACGATTTTGATTCCTCAAACGAATCCAATCGCAAGCTGGACACGATCATGTCCGACAAAAATTCCAGTTTATAACTAGGCTGCTGTATATCGCCACTGATCCATTTCAAGCCCTCACGAAAAGCTTCCATCGCATTCTCATCCTTCCTGACCGACTGATAGACAACCCCCTTATTTTGTAGCGCACGCATCATTCCATATTCACTGTTCATTTCTTCAGCTTTATTAAACAGACGTATGGCCTCATTCATCGCCAATTCATAATTCTTCTCAAGCAAATATTTCTTGCAAAGCACATTACCTACCCGGGATAACGCCTCGGGATAATCACCATGAGCAGAGCTAAGTGAATCCAATTGGTCTCTCCAATACAATATACTGTCCATCTTCCCCGCATTAAAATAATACCGGCATAAGCCGGACATTCCCGCATAAATGATATCAAATGAATCCGCTTGATAGGACAGATCTATTATCTCTTTCAAAAAAGCGACCTCCTCCGGGTGTTGCCAATAGAGATTTGACAAACGTTTTAAGACTTGAATTTTCTCTCCTGGTGTTTCGCTCGTATTTAATTTGGAAATCAGGCTATCCGATATAGATTGATTGATAGCCGATTGAGCCTTTGCTTGTAGAGGGACAAGATGGATGAAGCCCATAAATAGCCAAATACCAGCATATAAAAAAACCGGTGTCCTCAACTTCTGATATGCTGTTATTCTTTTACTCATTAAAAAATGTTCATCTACGGATCGTAAAGTTTATGACTGTTACAAAGATATACTTTTTCTACATAGTGATAGGGGTTTTTACTATCTTTCCTGTCTCGTAATAAAATTTCCCGCATTACATTCAAATCTGATAACCAATCCATATCATCTTGAAGAAACGCCCCCGCTCAGTAGCCATCAGCGGACTCATACGGGACAAAGCGACCACGGAGTATCCAATCGGGGCAGTCCGTCTGGAAACTTCCTACATTAGATACCTACGTTTCTCACATAGGATGTCAATGGTTTGAATCCTTGGCAGACATAAAAGATTTGATTAAATAGCGATCAAAAAAGCATCTACCTATTGCGAATCAAATATTTATTTCGTTACTTTGCACCCGCTTTACGTAATCTCTGTCGGGAAATGTAGCCCGTTAAATTGCGTTTCATTATAAATTACAATTAAAAAGCTATAAACAATGGATTTAATTAAGATTGCAGAAGAAGCGTTCGCTACGAAGAAGGAACTTCCTTCATTCAAGAGTGGTGACACGATCACGGTAGCTTACCGTATCAAAGAGGGTAACAAAGAGCGTATCCAGCAGTATCGCGGTGTTGTTATCCGTATCTCCGGTCACGGCGACAAAAAACGTTTCACGGTTCGTAAGATGTCTGAGAACGTAGGTGTAGAGAGAATTTTCCCGATCGAATCTCCGTTTATCGAAAGCATCACGGTTAACAAAGTCGGTAAAGTACGTCGCGCTAAATTGTATTACTTACGCGCTCTTACCGGTAAGAAAGCAAGAATCAAAGAAAAGAGATTCTAATCTCCGATTCTATTGCCATACGAAAAGCCATCCAGCGGAATGCCGGGTGGCTTTTTGTTTGAATGCCCATCATAAGCATCTAACAATGCCCATTCAAGGGTGCTTACGATGGGCATTATAAGCACCTTTGAATGGGCATTGAAAGAATCATATATCCAAGTCGCTCTACGGACTACCGTCCGGAGGATAATTTACGGACGATACGGGTGCCATCCCGAGTCTCTATCACGAGAATCAAGGGGCTTTCCGGCAAAGATATACGATAGAGCTCACCAGCCTCCAGTAAACCATGAGAGCCTAACGAGACACCATCGAACGAGTAAACCATCAATCGCCGGATCGCCTGATAAGCCGTCACACAGAGTTTATCCCCGGAGAAAGCAATCATGACCTGAGCCTCCGCGGCGATCGTCTCATTGGCTACCGTACCCTCAACGTAAACCGCCCGGATAGCAGGCAAGGCCGCACGTAGGATATTGACATCGAAATCATAATGTAAGGCTTTCGACAATAACTGATCCAGCAAGTACCATCCCATAAAGGTATGGTCTACCACAGGCTCCGCCTTCAAGGTTATGGTCTCGCCTCGATAGCGGGTCACCTCCGCCCAACCGTGCTCTCCGCCTTCCACTTCCAATTCGACAGGCAATTCCTTAAACTTAGCCTCTAGCTTTTTCATATCCTTATCGATCAAGATCGTATGATCCATCTCTGCCTCGGGGATAAATACACCGTCAACATACCAACCCTCGAAGGCATAGCCCGGTTCCGGTTTCGCGACGATCTCGACTGTTTGGCCGGGAATGGCTTCGCCTATCACTTCCACCTCGCCGCCTTTCTCCGTAGATGAAGGATCATCCGGATTCGGCCCGGGTACGATCTCCACCTCATCCACCGGTGCCTCTCTCTTCTTGAAACGAGCCTCGATCGTAGTGGTTCGCTTACTAATAGTCAGCGTATAGGAGATGTCGGTAGACAGGCATACGCCCGCCTCATCATACCAGCCGATAAAGTCGTAGTCTTTCGTTGGCGAGGCGATCACGGTCACCTCATCCCCTAACTCATAGATACCGTTTCCGCTTTGCGAGACATAACCGGCCTCCGGATCGGAAGTGTTCACGTAAAGACAGTATCCTATTTCCGGCTCGGAAGGATCTTTCGGTTTCCAATCGTACACGGCCCGCAGGTAAACATGCTTGCCCGGCATGGTGAAGCGATAGGTTGCCTCTTCCGACACTTTCTTCCCATCGCTCTCCCAATGGTCGAACACATAATCTGGATAAGCATGGGCGGTTAGCTCCACCTCCTTTCCATTCTCATAAATTCCTTGGCGACCCTGTTCTACCCATCCGGCCATGGAGGGAGCGACGGTCGTAATCAGATTATAATAACCATCTCCCGGCTCCGATGGATTCTCCTTCGGGTTGAAACGTAGCTTGGCGATCAAGCGAGCGTTTTTCTCCGTAAGGGTGAAGGTATATTCCGAGAGGCCGGACAATTCTTCTCCATCAGCGGACTGCCAAGCCACAAACTCATAATCCGTATGCGGATAGGCCCGTACCGTCACTTCCGTACCCGTATCATAAATGCCGGAGGGATTCGTTTGCTCAAAATAAGCAGATCCGTGGGGATCCGTGGAGAGTAAGAGCGTTAGTTTTCCCGGCTCCGGCGGTGGTGTCGGGTCAAACTCATCCTGCGCATAGACTTGCCCGATGGATCCTCCGAGGAAGATCCAAAGAGACAAGGCCATCGTAATATATCGAAACAATCGTTTTCTCATAGCGATTACCATTTAATGGAACGAGTCTGACGCTCGCCCGCTTTTGTTGTCCATGTCATATAATAAATACCAGGCTGAGGCAGGGCTATACGTACCTCGCCATCCGTCGCCTTACCGGTGAAGTGGATACGACCTGCCGCGTCGCATACGCTCAAAGTTTCCACATCACGCAAACCGGATACGATCAACAAGCCTTCTCGCACGTTCCAGCGAACCGACGCATCGATTGCTTCAACCGAGGTCACCACATCGCTTTTCAGCTCAAAGCGGTCAGAGAGAGTTCCAGCCTCGGCCTCGAAGGTATAAGCCTCCTTATTCAGATCGCATACGGCACCCGTCTGCTTATCCACCAACTGAATACCTCCGCCAATCTTCTCCTTCAATGAGATCGTATAGCTTCCCTTGGCAGGCAAGGCACATCCAAGGCGTACCACGCCATCCCCTACCGGACGCTCGTTGATAGCCAATCGGTTCCCCTCCTTATCCAAGCTATAGAAAGCTACGGCATCCGCATTCGGGCTACTGAATTTGGCGGCATCAAGGCCGATCTCATACTCCAGCGAAGCCTCCTCGTTAAATACCACACGGGTACGGTCGCTAACCTTCTCTCCTGTCAGCAACAGGTTTATGACTTGCCGATTATCTGTAGTATTACGCAACGCAGAAGCAGTTTGTGCCGCGATCGGTAAAGTCGCGATACGACCTTCCGGGCTAAATTTCAGATTCGACTTATTCTTCTGCACGAAGAAGGCGGTCAACGGCGGCAGATAGACACCCTTATCATCCTGCGTATAATACTCGTAATTATTCAACTCGGGCGACCAAACCGTCACCGTAGCGTCTAATCCATCCGCAAATAATTGCTCCACGCTATAATAAGCCGGATAGGGATTGCCCACAAAGTTCCAGTTGGCATCCATGATGTTAGCCGAAGCATAGGTATTCAACAGCGTTGTCAGACTCTCCCGGTTAAAGAGGGCTTTCATATCACCGGTCTTGGTGGTAAAGGCATCGGCCATTCCATCGCCGCTATTGAATTGGATGATATATCCCGTATTCGCCTTCAAGGTCTCCAAGTCAAACAATTGCCGCCAAGACGCTCCTACGCCCTTGTCCGCACGAGACTTGCCATCGTATTCACGTACCACCAAGCGGGCGTCGCTACTCGTCAGCTTGATCTCCGACATCTTCAAGTCATATGGGAAGGAAACGAAGTACCAATCACCACCCCAAGTATCCCAATTAAAGGAAATCTCCCCCGTCTGTATATCGGAATTGACCAACAAGGAAGTCCCCCAATAGAAGGCGAAACTCTTAGGCCTCCATATCTCTTCTCCCTCAACTGTCAAGTTACCGCTATGCAAGATAACAGCAGGCCCATCTACCTTATTCTGATCATTTATCAGATGATCCTTCCAATCGTCAAAAACCATAAGTTCACCGTAGAAACGAGCTTCCAACGACCGATCAGTTTCCCCCATCTTAAAGGTCAATTCAGGTTCTGTCGAAATCTTCTTTCCATTCTCATACCAGCCATCGAAAGAAGCACCTGTATTAGCAATCGCTTTCAAGGTTACCGTCTCTCCCGTCTCGTAAGCGCCACTGCCTTCTACCCGGCCATTGCCTTTGGAAGAAGTCGTAACCAGATATCCGAATTCTTCGATGTTCTTGAAAGCAGACCAGTATTGATATTCTTTGTAGATACCTTTCATACCTTTCGGTACGTAGACCTTACAAGTAGATTTATCCACGGATTCGAAGACATTCGTTCCATTCAAGCTGACTACTTCGGGTGATTTCAATTTGATAGAAGAAACGATAGCAGAAGAAAAGGCTCCCGCACCAATCGTTCTTAGGGAAGCCGGAAATAATAAGTCACCAGTAATTAAGCAACCTAAGAAAGCCTCATATCCAATTTCAGACAAAGAGGTATTCGAGAAGTCAACAGAAGTGATCGCTGTATTAACAAACGCGCTATTTCCGATTTGCTCCAGTGCCTCCGGCATATTCACTGTTCGTAAAACAGACAAACCAGAAAAAATGCCATAACCAATCACCTTTACCTTATTCGGGAGAATCACTTCTTCCAACACTGAAGTACCATACCCTCCCGTAGGTTGAAACGCAGATTCCGGTAATATATTATCTTTTAACGTAGCCCCACTCAGATCAATCTTTCGCAATACCAACATCTGTCGGATTACATCAAAATCAGTTTCGTTTATCGAACCGGAGATAGTCAAGTCCGAAACAGCATAAGCCGGCAGATTCAATTCCTCTAATTTAGCACCTAACGTACCCGCCTCCACCAAAGTCACGGTTACCGGATCCGCATCAATCTCCATGATCCGGCTTTCGTTCCAAATGGAGGCTTTACGGTAAGCATTCGCAGAACCTTTCGGTACATAGACAAAGGCATCTTGCAAGCCGATGGATTGAGACAGGCCGATCGGGGTAGCCGACTGCATGATTACTTTCATCCTATTTCCCATAAAACCGCTAAAAGTATTTCCCTTAATCGTCTGTACAGATTCCGGGATGGTCAGTTCGTTTAATGACTCATTAGGAGGGAACGAATATTCCCCCAAAGTCTTTACCGTAGAAGGGATTATGTAAGCCGGGTCTTTCTTTCCTGCCGGATAAAGCAACAAACTCGCCTTGTCCACCACGAACAATACACCTTCGATAGAGGTATAGAAACCATTATCGATTACGACCTCTTCCAAAGTTGGGCAATCACGAAAAGCCTCCATATTAAGCGTACCCAGTTTAGAGCAATCGCTAAAGTCTACTTTTTTCAAGTTTCCACAAGAACTAAATGTTCCGGAAGAGACAACCGTCAGTTCGGTACTATTGCTGAAATCAAAAGAGGTTATTTCATAGTTTTGCGCAAAAGCAGATTCTCCAATCTGACTAATTCCGGAGGCGAAAACGATATCACCAGCCAAGGCACAATTATTAAAAGCACCGCTATATATCTCTTTCAAGGCTGTCAATCGCAAGAAATCGAAACCTGATAATTGCCTACAATAGGCAAACGCACTCTCCCCAATCGAATTCAAAGCCGTACAGCCATCCAACACAACACTTGTCAAATTCTCACAAGAAGAAAACGATGATCCTGCTATTACAGTCAAAGCCGAGCAACCAGATAAATCCACCGTCCGTAAAGAAGAACAATTGCTAAACACAGATCCATCATAATTCCCTCCTATACCCGTCAACTTAGCGCATCCCGATAAATCAACGGTTTGCAAATTGCTACACCGATTAAAAGCCGAGCCCAATATCTCCTCCAATGCCACACAAGCCGACAAATCCAGCTCCTTTAATCCGGAACACTCAAGAAATGCCCGATCCCGTATCTGCTTCAATTGCGTAGCCTGTGAGAAATCCGCTTCCGTAAGATTGCTACACCCCCTAAAAGCCTCATCATCTATCCGCTGAAGCACGGCAGGGAATATCACCTGCTGTAAAGTTCGCTTATTCTCAAAGGCATTGGCTGGAATACCGGGGAGCGTCACCTCTTCATAATAATGTTCTCCGACCAAAGGCAACCCTGTCACCCTACTCATATCCAACACTTGAAGCATACCCATCTGCTCCTTCATCGTCTTAAAGTCTTCCGTACCTAATGGTCCATTCACAATCAAGGTCGTTACCTTACCCACATCCGCACCCAGCTCAGATGCCAGCGTATTGGCCGAGGTTAGTGTTACCTCCTTCACCAATTGCGCATATACACTATTACTTATCCCAAGTCCTACGAGAAAAGCAAAAAGAAAGAAAAGTTTTTTCATACTCATTCTATTTGAATTAATAATTGATTTACCCTACAATCATCAACCGCTCCTTATCAACCGCTCCTTATCAACCACACAAAAAAAGCGCGAGGCTTATGCTATCGTCACCTATATCATGGTATCCCCATACCTTTATCCCGGTAACGAACAGCAGCCCCACGCTTCATTATAGGATGCTCCTCTCGAAGTAACTATAACAAGCATGGGCGTCTGTTGTATTATACCGGGATATGAAATTGGGGATTTCTGATATAGGTATAATATCTTTTAACGCCTTTTCCACGAAAACGAACCCGCAGAGCTTCCACTCTAACGGCTCGGTACAAAGTACGGAATTTCCCATGAATCCCGCAAACATCCAAGCGAATATTTAGAAAACTGTCATGAAGCAAGAATATAAGCAACTCCTTAAACCTATCGCCAACAACTCCCTAAGCAGGTCAACATCTACTTACTAAGTAAAGGGGGTGTCTACTTAGTAAGCTGATGGAGGTCTGCTTACTAAGTAGTTTTCCAACAGCTTTCCACGTTCTTTGGAACATTCAAGATATTAACCCTGTTTATCTTGCAGCTCTCGTATGATTTCGTCAAGAATGGTCATAAGCTGGAACCATGATAAACCGTCAACATAGTGTTTTTCCTTTCTCTTCAATACTCCGGAAGGGTTTATATCCGTCCGGGAGCCATTGAGGATCACGATAGTAAATATATTCCAGGATGGAATCTACGATATATGATTTCCCTTGCGTATGCAAGGTATCGTAATAAGAGCGGATATAGCCATTGATCGCTCCTAATTCCTTCAGTTTATTATATACATCCGAACCATAACGCCCTAATCGTTCCGCGGTACTCTCTACGCAATAAATCATAAATTCCAGTTGCTTCTCCTCTATAGTCATAACCCTATCCTTTTTCTGGTTATAGATAACAAATGTAGCAAATACTTTGAGTTATACAAAGACATCAAAAGTCATTTTCATAAAATTCCACTCCCTTCCCTATAGGAGATAGACCTCAATACCTCACGTATGAATGTGCAGTAACTTACTTCCGACTATTCAATATACCCGATTCATTATCTGAATTATACAACTTACGATCCACGGATTTGTATTTGCGGCCGAAATCTAAGTGGTAAGAGAATCCGATCTCGAAGCCCGGATAGATATCACCAAAACGCTGATCAGTCACATAGGGAGCGATCGCTGAATGATTTTTACTCCGGTAACGAGCGGATGAGGTAAATTGGGTAGAGAAAGAGGCGTTTTTTCTGAACCTTCCCGATCCTATAACCGATACCCAGCCTATTAAAGCGATCGGCCTCACGACTGGTCTCACCCGAGAAACTATAGCTTCTCTTATAAATCAACAGGTTAAAATTAAAGTTCCTCACATCGCTATTCAAAGAGATCACATAGTAGGGATCCGTGTATGTATGCGAATAGCTATTTCCATTCGATTGGAAATGGTTCAAGCCTCCGGAGATATTCATGCGCAGATAATCGCCGAAAGGTGAATAATTCAAATAAAGCTCCGGCGTAAAACGATGGAAACTCCGCTGGTTATCGTAGGTACGGATAAAAAGTCCCCGGCTAGCGTCATACAGGGTTTCTTCCATAACCATGCGAGGCTGGTATTGGTAAGAGAAAGTAAAGCCGGCCTTGACCTTTGCCGTATTCACATGAAATTCCACGGCGTTGTTATGATATAAGAAAGGAGATAGCCCCGGATTACCTCTACGAACCTGTAAGGAATCAATCCATTGCTCCACATTACTCAACTCAGACAAGGATGGGTTTACATTGCGCAAGGTATACCGATAACGGGCGGAGAACACCTCATTGATATTGTAAGTAAGCGTTACCTGCGGGCGGAAGTACCACCGGTTATAGGAGTCCGAATTTTCTTGCGATAGATAATTACGGGAGGCACCCAAACCCACATTATAAACCAACTTCTTCCAAGTTCCTACGTATTGCGCATACATATACGATTCAGACTCCGTCATATGGGTCGTATAATCACCGGAGCCGGAATATACGTTGTCCGTATAGGCCTGCGTATGTTTCAAGCCGGCGGAAATACGACCGGTCTTTAGTTCTTTCTCATAGATACCCTCTCCGATTACCGAATAGCGCTTTCCATCTACTTTCGTATAAATATCTGTCAGAGGGATGCTTTCCAGTTCCTCCCGATAGGTATGACGGCTATCCGTACTCGAGTAAGTTCCCACGACATTGACGGCCAATGATTGTTTACGAGGTAATTTCCGGAAATAATACACGTCGAGCGAAGGGCGGGTATTCAAGGACTTATTATTATCGATGAGATGGGTCGTAGCCGTACTCTCGCTATTTCTTAAAAGGGCGTCGCTATAGTTATGCGGATAGTCGTAATAATAAAAGTTCAACTTAGCGTTCAAGAAATAATCATCATCCTTCGTATAGTTATAATTCGCCGTCGTAGTCCAATACATCTCATAATCCCGTCCGGGGATTCCTTCCTGTGTTCGCTGGAAGGTACCGCCTGGGGTATGAAAGATTTCCGTCCGGTCTTGCCACGCCTCTTTATACCGGTGTCCGTTCGCGTAGCTGGATAAAGAGAATTCCGAACGTCCCCGGTTATACTTACCGTATATATAATCCGCCATCCAAAACGTGTTTAATTGATGGCTTAAATCCATGCCGAAGTTTCCTCCGGAAGTCCGCTTGATCGTTATATAATCCAAGACGATATCAACTCCTTCCCCATATCGCAAGCCGGGGTTATCGTGATATTCCACCCGTTTGATATCCTCCGGCGAGAGGGCGGCCACTTCTAAGGAAGAAGCCAACACGCCATTTATACGCAACTGAACGTTTCCATTCGCCATAGAGATACTTTTCGTATTCGGATCTACCCATAGACGAGGTAAAGACATTCGCCTTGTCAAATCCAAGCCATCCATCGAGCGCCGCACTTGGTCGCTGGAAGGGAATATAAGTTGACGGTCTTTCTTCCTTATAATAGAAGAGGCTTGAATGGTAACCTCATCCAAATCGATCGTTTTCTCCTCTTGTGCGTTTGCTAAAAAGGCAACGCAAACTAATCCCACTAATAGTACTTGTCTTCTCATAAAATTCAAATTTGATTCGAGACAAATGTAAGGTGGGAAACCGCTAAGATCGATTTATAGAGGCAAGAAACTAAAGCGCGAAGCCTTACGCACATATATTGATTTACAAAGCATTACAAAACAGGTTAGAGAGAAAGGTTTATATTTACCGTTTGAGCGCTTATATAGCCGATAATATCCTCTTTTTCATCCATACCCAGCTTATGGCGGATATCCGTCTTACGCTGATAAATCGTACGGACGCTTTGCTGGGTGACTACACTGATTTCCTTGGTAGAGAAGCCGGCGCATAGCAAACAACAAAGCTGGATCTCTTTTTCCAGCAAACGTCCGGCAGACAATCGGACCAGACGAGTATGGAAATTATCATAGACCGCATCGATAATCGGATACAGGTCATCCCATACCAAAAGCGTATCTACCGGGACATCCTCATTCGTGATACGAGTCATTTGCTGGAGCAATTCCTTATTTTGTTGCGTGGGAGTAGTCGCCATCAAGCGGATAACACCCAATTGCTGCAACAAGACCTTACGGAAAAAGGCACTATCGGGTTTCTCTTCCTCCGCTACGGATTGCTTGGACTCGTTCAAGAGCTGGCGTAAAGCCTCCAAACGCTCCTCCATATCGATCAAACGGTTCCTTCGGTTACGGATATATAAGGAAACTCCACCAGCAACCAATAGGGAAAACAAGGAGACGATCACCAAGATAGAGAACGTACGCTGCCGGCTAAGCTCCAAGCGCAGATTCTCTTGCCGTAAGCGATTTTGATCGACCAATCGCTCTCGCTCAGCTTGAGCCAATCGTACTGTATTGAAATACAAGGAGTCACAATATTGCCCCAATGGGGAAACATTTACAGGCTTATTTTCCTTTACGTTTAATATAATCTGATAAGCCATATTTAAAGCATGAGAAGCGATGTTATCTTTATATTTACCCTCTATATGTAGCGTATTCTTTTCTATATACTTCCGGGCAGAATCCAACTCTCCTAGATTTATCCAAGGCATGACATAAGATCCCGGTTTCTCTTCTTCCGGGAAACGTTCCTCCAGCAAACGCAAATAATAGATGGAGGCTTTAGGGTTAAAGTCGTACAGAAAATCCGCATAATTGCGAGTAAAGTGAAAAGCATACCATCCTAAATTTTTAGCCAAGGCTGAATCCACGGCTAGATGGAGGTAATAATCCGCCGAGTCCCTCATCTGCAAGCGATCATAGCTTAATCCGGCCATATAATAGGCCATCTCTTTAAAGCCAGCGATGGGCGAAGCTTCCCATTCTTTCGTATAACCTATCGTTTCCCGATACAAAGCCTCACCGAAATAGCAAGAAACCAATGCTTCATATAATTCTGAAAGGGAAGTCGTATCCAAACGAGAATAAGCGGAATCGATCGCTTCTTTGAACAAATCACGCCTCATCTCGATTCCTTTATGAGTATCTCCCAGATAAACAGACTTTACATAATAAGCGGAGAGCAAATGTTTCGAGGCATGTTCCTTATAATAGTCCACGGAATAGTTGATAAGCGAGTCATTCACCAAACTACGCCTTTGCAACAGGTGAAGCCACGCAAGCAACATCCCATAATCCGCCTTATCGCTATCCGAAAGGGCGGAAGGTATAATTTGTTCTTCCAACAGCAAAGAGGCGCTATCAAAACTCCTCTCCTTGATCAGCCGGTCTGCCTCCGTCAATTTCTCCCGGACGGATTTACCGCCACAGGAAAGCAACAGGCAGACACTGGCCAAAAATATGTAGATAAACCATTTTGTCATAGCGACAGAGATCCTAATTTTCGGGCAAAGGTACATTATTTTCGGAAGCCCGGGCGATTCACCGATATTTTTATCCGTTTCGTCGATTCCTTTTCCCGCTCGGATAAGGATGCTCTATCTTTGTAAACAGACAAAGGGTTTATCTATGTTACAATTGAAAAGAAACGACTTATTGATCGGCTTCACGATATCCGTCTTGCTTAGTATTTTCGTGAACTTCGCCCTTCTGATACGTAAATATGAGTTCGAGACCGGAAACCCGAGCATGGGTATCCAGCCTCCGGATCGCACCATGTATTATTTGTTAATCTGGTTCTTCGTGTTCTCTTTCATTTTATTTATTGTCAACAGCTTGATGTATAAGCTCGGCGACAAGCTTTTCCGCAAGAAAGAATATAAAAGGGTATTGCTGGTTTGCGTAACTTGTATCAGCATCGCCTACGGGATGTTTCATCTGTCGCCGGTTTTGTACACGGCCATTGTTGTAGAATGGCTGGGGGAAGATGGCCCTCAGCCACCTACCCGGGATATCATGATCCGCATCGACCGGGACAGGATGGCTACGCAAACTATCAGGCCTACCGAGCGCCGGGGCATGCCAGTACCGCCCAAGCCTTTCACGATCCCTAACTCATTCATGACGGAGCATCTTTTCGTCTTCCTTACGGTTATGCTAAGCTCCGTACTGATCCGCCTGTTAAGTAGCAAGCAGCAGATGAAGCTGGAATATGAGCAGTTGAAAACCGAGAAACTACAGAATTCCTATAACGCCTTGATGGGACAAATCAACCCGCATTTCTTCTTCAACTCCTTAAATGGACTGAACGCCTTGATACAAAGCGGAGAGAAACAACAGACACTGGCTTATCTGGATGAACTATCCAACGTCTTCCGGTATATCTTGCAAAGCAACAAGAAAGAGTTGGTTACGCTAGCGGAAGAACTTCAATTCGTAAAGGCGTATACCTATCTGCTGAGCGTGCGCTACGAGGGAAAACTATTCTTCTCCATCCAAGCGGATACCCCTTACTTACTTTGGTATCTGCCGATATTGAGCGTACTCCCCTTGATCGAGAACGCCGTAAAGCACAACGTTATCAGCAAGCAATACCCACTACAGATCGATATCTATACCGCCCATGAGGACAAACTGATCATATCCAATAAAATACATCCTAAGTCGGAAGATAGCAAAGGCAGCGGTATCGGATTGAAGAACCTATGGGGGCGCTACCGGATGCTTACCGGAAAGGACATCCAGATCTCCAACCGCAAGGAATATTTCAAGGTCACGCTTCCTTTACTTAATAAACCCATTCACTCATGAAAGCAGTTATTATAGAAGATGAGACTACCGCCGTTAATAGCTTAAAGGCGATCCTAGCGCAAAACACGGTTACCCCGATCGAGGTGATCGCCGAGCTGGAGAGCATTGAGGAGAGCGTTGAGTTCTTCCGGACATCGCCTCATCCGGATATCATCTTCATGGATATCCATTTGGCGGATGGATCGGCGTTCAAGATATTCGAGCAGGTGGAGATAGACGCTCCGGTTGTCTTTACGACCGCCTACGATGAGTATGCGCTACAGGCCTTTCAGGTGAGTAGTATCGATTATTTGCTGAAACCCGTCACGCTGGCCTCGCTGGAAAGAGCCTTGAATAAATTACGGCTGTTCGATGCCGAGGAAAGGTTGGCTCATATCCGGCAAACGAACCGTACGATCCAGAGTCGCCACACGATCAAGAGCTTATTGATCATGCTGGCCGATAAATTCTATCCGTTACCGGTCGAGGAGATCCTTTATTTCTATACGGCCAACGAGAAGGTTACCGCCTATACCTCCGACGGAAAGCAACATCCCGTAGACCGTACCCTCGACGCGTTGGGAGAGCAACTGGACGAGAGGCTTTTCTTCCGGGCCAACCGTCAATTCATCATTTCCCGCAAGGCCATCAAGGATATAGATCTGTGGTTCGGGAGCCGCCTGTCCGTCAACCTCACCTTACCTGTCCCCGAACGTATTATCATCAGCAAGACGAAGACCCCGATCTTCAAGAAATGGATTCTGAGGGAGGAGGAATAATGCCTTTTCACCCCCTCCCGGAAGGCGATTCACCGACCCGATTATACCACTAATCGGCGCTTAACCTTTCTTTACCGAACTTTCCTGTTATTTTGCGGTACAACAAATAAAGGTAAAAACACTATGCTGAAATGTATCACTTTCGACGGAGATGCCTCGACCCTGAACACGCTCATGGGATATTTCGAGAAACTGGACAAGGCTTTGGCCGATGTCCATCAAGTGCTGAACAAGGAGCAAACCGAACGCCCCATCTTCGTCCGGGAGGGCAGCAAGATCATCCGCCTTCGCCGGGAAGAGATCCTTTTCCTCGAGGGATACGGCGATTATGTAAAAGTACATCGTATCAATGGCAAGCCCCTGCTCACGCAAGTCAGCTTGAAACGGTTCGAGGAGTTTCTAGACAAGAATCGTTTTTGCCGGGTACATCGCTCTTACATCGTATCCCTCTCCCACATTAATTATATAGAGCGTAAGCGGATACGTATCGGGGAGGAACTGATCCCTATCAGCGACTCGTACCTGCCCGCGTTGATGGATAATCTGGCTCTCCAAGAGTAACCAAGAGTTTCCCTATGAAGAAACTGTAGTTTCTCCGTGATGAAACTTTAGTTTCATAGTGAAGAAACTGTAGTTTCATAGGCAGAAAACTAAAGCTTCACTTGATAAAACTTCTCGCTTAATGTATAGGTCACCGTAAAGCCCATGATATCCCTTCGCAACGCGTTGCCTCTCAATTGGAGGCGATCGTAATAAAACGCCGTATGGATACGGCCATTCAAGACGGGTAATCCCAAACCGACGCTTACGCGATACGCCCCGCCGGATTGCCCTTTCAACCGCAGGTAAGGCGTGGAAACGGAAACACCCGCTTTATAAGACATCCGTTTCCAATAACCGCCGGAGCTAAATCCATTCGGGAAATAGCATACGCCCAAGCGTAGCTCATGCGAATCCCGGAACTTTACCCGGCTATCGCCCGAGTTCAATACCCCGTATTGCCGGAACAGATAGTCCAACGCATACGTCCATTTCTTATGCGCCAATGAGCTACCGATGCCTATATATTGAGGTAGATATTGTGTCACCCTTTTCTGGTTATAAGGAGTTTCCGTGCTACTTCCCGTCACCGTCACCGTATTTTTCAATGAGATCCGTTGCTTATAACCGTAAATGGCGCCGACCGTTAGAAAGGTTTCCCGGGCGATCGGACGATGATATTGTAAACCGAAATCGGCGTAAAAAGAGCGGCCGGACATCTCCCTTGACACTGTCATCGCACTTTGTATCTCATTCTGCGTCATATTTCCGAAGATAAAATTAAGATTCATACCAACCGATAGATGCTTGGTCAATGAGAGACCTTGGGAAAGGAAAGCCCTCGAAAGTCCGCCTGTCCCCGAAAACGTACTGGTTACAAAGGTACCGGGAGATCCTTCCAACTCTTGCGAGGACTTAAAATAATACCCTACGGAACTATAAGGAGTCACCCCGGCGGACATATACCATCGTCGCATGATACGCCCTCCCAAGGAGAAAGCGGAGAAATTCCCGGTGAATGCGTTGCTAGAGCTACCGTCCGAGCGGTATCGCTCATTCTTCACGAAGGCAGATGCCTCAGCGAACAATTTACAACTATCCAACGCCGTCAATCCGGCGGGATTCTCTACATTCATCAGCATCCCTTCCCGCATACCGACAGTGACACCCGCCATCGAGGTATTTTGACCATATAGACCGGAAGCCATCTCACCCAGTCCAAACATCGAGTAAGGCGAGGAAGTCATCGTATTCTGTGCGGATGTGCTTGCCGCCATCAAGAGGCAAGGGTAAAGAAGGTATCTAGTAACTTTCATAGACCTTATAAATGAGTTGTAGGGTGATCGGGTTACGTCCTTCCTGATCGTTAAACGTCAAGTTCTTGAACGTACCGGTATAATCATCGCTGTTAAAAACCAACTGAAGATTATGTTTGTACATGCCAAAGGTTCCTAGCTCCTCTTGCATGAATTGAGTCACGTCGAAATAATAATAGGTATTCTCGTGAAACGTATCGTCTTCCGATAGCGTAGCTCGTTGAACCTCGGAACCGAGATAATCGGTCACGGCCTCCATCACTACATTATTCTCATCGGCGATGTATAGGTAGAGGCTATCCGGCAAGGTATTGTAATCCGAATAGGTGCCTTGCTCGGGATAAATCTTAAGTAAAGCGCTCTCGATCTCCACTTGCGTACCTTGTTGCATCAGATTATTCAAATACGGGAATTCCAGACGGGTGTACCAGCCCAAGCCCCCGAATAGTACGCCCCGGTTACCCAGCTCGGCCGATGAAATCTCCACCCCTTTCGTCGGATATCCTGCCAGATCCGTTTCACTACGGTCATGGTCGATATGATTGAACTGGGTATCCGTATTCGGGAAGAACCATAATTCCTTCTTGGTGGAAAGCTCATCGGACAAATGATAGCGCAGGACTAAAGCGGCGGAGGAATCGGCTACCGTGAAAGTCAGCAGAGACTCGCTTCCCGCCAAGTCCGGCACGATCGCCAACCCCTTGAAATAGTCCTCAAAGCGATCCTCGGACACCGCTTGATCCTGTACGTGAAAACGGGATAAGAGGTCTTGCCCTAGCGCGTCGGGAAGGCGGACTTCCAGTTTCTCCCCACTCTTCGGCTTCGGTTTAAACGAGCAAACCGCCAAAGCCTCAGGAGCGTAAGAGACACCGCTGTTATTATATAAGTACCCGTTATCGTTCAAGACGATCTTCTCCGTCAACGGATAAATCGAGAAGGTTTGCAGGAAGGTCGTGTCTCCGACAAAGCGACCGTCGAAAGCGAGAGACAAGACCAGTGAGTCCAGTACGACCGTCTCGTCCGGATCTGTCCCATAGCTCGGTCTCTCATAAGCGATAAAGCTGCGCGACGAGACAACTCCCCATAATGGATGTTTGTACCTGCCTACCAAAGCGACGTTCTTACCGGATGTATCCAGCGAGTCGATCAATACCGAGGTCACCACGACCGTGCTGGTATCTATACGAATGTTGCGGAAAGCGGAGTCCACCAGATCGCTACCATACGTACCGTTCTCGTCATAACAGGAAAACAGTCCCAGACAGAGTATCCAGCACCCCAAAGCAAAGAATGTTCTAATCATACTTCTTATTTAATAAGCGAATAATCTTTTATCTATCCGATGACAAAGAACGTATTTAGCGCAAAGTCCGGCAAGATAAACCCATGAACCCATCGGTTTCCTCTGTAAACGACCCGATACGGAAGATGAAACCGATTTCAAAACCTTCTGCGACCCTAACCTATAAATCCGGCTCATTCACCGATAAAAACCGTACGCTTACCGATTTAATTTGTGGGTCTCGTAAAACCCTCGTTCTTTTGCTTCCGTAAAAACAAAACACGTAGTTAGAATGATACACAAAAGGATTCTTGTATTCTTGATCGCTTTTCTTCCTGTTATCATCACCGCTTGCAGTGATGATGATGACGATGATTTGATCGGTAAGTGGTACCGTGTCTCGGACATGGACGGATTGGCGCGAAGTGACGCCTCCTCTTTCACGATCGGTAATAAAGGATATCTGATTTGCGGAAACGACGGGAAAAACCGTTTATCGGATTGTTGGGAATATGATATGGAACGAGATACTTGGACGCAAAAGGCGGACTTTCCCGGAACCGCCCGCAATTCGGCCGTAGCCATGGCAGTAGATGAAAGGGGATATCTGGGAACCGGCTACGACGGTACCAATTACTTGAATGACTTCTGGGAATTTAACCCGACCACCAATACATGGACACAGAAAGCGGATTTCCCCGGTTCGGGCCGATATGGAGCCGTCGCCTTCGGGGTAAACGGAAAAGCCTATATCGGATGCGGATACGACGGGAATTACCTAAAAGACTTTTATGCCTTCAATCCGGCGTCGAATAGCTGGACACAAACGATCAGTATCGGCGGGACAAAGCGCTTAGGCGCTACCTGCTTCGTGATCAACGGGATCGCTTATGTATGTTGCGGACAAAACAACGGCGAATATGTAGACGATTTCTGGAAATTCGATCCCAGCACGGAATCATGGACTCAACTCAGGGATATATCGGATTCCTCGGACGAGGATTATGACGATGATTATACGATCACACGTACGAACGGGGTTGCTTTCGTGATCGACGGAGCCGCTTATCTGACTTGCGGCGAGAGCGGAAGTATACGCAGCGACACTTGGAAATATGACCCTACCAGCGATCTATGGGAAAATGTGGCTAAGTTCAAGGGAACCGCCCGTACGTCGACGGTCTCTTTCTCCTCTGGCGAGAAAGGATTCGTAGTATCCGGCAAAAGTGGCACCACTCGATTTGATGATATTTGGGAACTTCACCCGAATGAATATGACGATGATGAGTACTAAGAAAAGACGGGCTTGGTTCGTATCGGGCCTAGTGGTACTGCCGGTATTACTATTTTATTTATCTTTTTTCCGGGGTGAGGAAATGGGGTCTTCCCCCGGGCGGCAACTGGAGTTGCAAACGTTTCAATCGGGGGATGGCTGGGGGTACCAGATTAGGATGAACGGAAAGATGTTGATTTACCAACCCACCATTCCCTCTATTGATACGGTAATGGCGTTCCCGGATAAGGAAAGCGCAGAAATCATAGGCACACTCGTATTAAATAAATTGGCCGGGAACAGGAACTTCTCGGTCTCTAGAGAAGAGATACAACATTCACTCTCTTATTTAGGGCAATAGATTTATAATCATTAAATGTTGGGGGCAGGCCGGCTATCGATTAGTAGGCTTGCTTCTTTTTTTGCTTAAACGTAAAAAAAGGAGTCCGCCCAGACAGGCGAACTCCCCCCACTTCTCTCTAACAAATAACGAAAATCACTTCTTATAAGTCTTATAACCATAAACTGCCAAGGAACCTAATTCCTCCTCGATGCGAAGCAATTGGTTGTATTTCGCCATACGATCGGAGCGGCTCAATGAACCGGTCTTGATCTGTCCGCTGTTGGTAGCAACGGCGATATCGGCGATCGTAGCATCCTCTGTCTCACCGGAACGGTGGGAAGTCACGGATGTATAGCCATTACGATGAGCCATCTCGATAGCGTCTAATGTCTCGCTCAGTGTACCGATCTGGTTTACCTTGATCAAGATGGAGTTCGCACAACCGTTCTCGATACCTTTCTTCAAGAACTCTACGTTTGTAACGAACAGGTCATCACCTACCAACTGGCATTTTCCGCCCAGCGTAGAGGTAAGCATTTGCCAACCGGCCCAATCATTCTCGTCCATACCATCCTCAATAGAGTCGATCGGGTATTTGTTCACCAACTCGCTCAAATAAGCGACTTGTTGCTGGGCGTTACGCTTAGCGCCTTTCTCACCCTCGAATTTCGTATAATCATACACACCATCGTGATAAAACTCGGAAGAAGCGCAGTCCATAGCGATTGTCACGTCCTTACCCGGCTCATATCCCGCAGCTTTGATAGCGGCCATGATAGAATTCAAAGCATCTTCCGTACCCTCCAATGCCGGGGCGAAACCACCCTCGTCACCTACAGCCGTGCTTAGGTCACGATCGTGCAATACTTTCTTCAACGCATGGAAAACCTCAGCGCCCATACGAAGCCCCTCACGAAAACTCTTCGCGCCTACCGGACGAATCATGAATTCCTGAAAAGCGATCGGAGCGTCGGAGTGAGAACCTCCATTGATAATGTTCATCATAGGAACCGGCAATACGTAAGTATTTGTTCCACCGATATAACGATATAAAGGCAGGTCCAGATAATTAGCCGCGGCCTTCGCTACGGCAAGCGATACACCTAACATAGCGTTAGCTCCTAGATTTGATTTTGTCTTTGTACCATCCAAATCCAGTAACTTATGGTCTATCTCTCTTTGGTTCAAGGCGCTCATTCCCAAAATGGCGGGAGCGATTACCTTATTTACATTATCCACGGCACGGAGAACGCCTTTGCCACCGTAGCGATTCTTATCGCCATCGCGTAACTCGATAGCCTCGTTCTCGCCGGTAGAGGCACCAGAAGGTACAGCCGCACGACCGAATGCGCCGGAAGCTAAATGTACGTCTACTTCTACTGTCGGGTTACCACGTGAATCAAGGATCTCTCTACCTACTACTTTTACAATTTCCATATTACTATATTTGTTTTATTAGTTGTTCAATGATGTCTTACTTTTCTTTTTCACAAATATAACAATAGCCAAGCAAGGAATGTTCCTCATAACTCATCGAATTTATCAATCCATTAATAAACAAAAAAAGCGGTCCGTGTGATACGGATCGCTTTTCCTATATGATTGTAAAAAAACTTGCTTATTCAGCTGCCTTTTCCTCGCTAGCTGCTTCAGCTGCAGGAGCTTCAGCAACCGCTGCTGTTGATTTTTTACGAGAACGTCTTGTTTTAGGAGCTTTCTTAGCGGCTGTATCCTTCAACATATTTTCGTTGTAGTCTACTAACTCAATAAAGCACATAGCCGCATTGTCACCTAAACGGTTACCAGTCTTGATGATTCTGGTATAACCACCCGGACGATCACCGATCTTCTGAGCGATTTCCTTGAACAACTCTGTTACCGCATATTTGTCTTGCAAATTGCTAAATACCACACGTCTAGAATGAGTTGTATCCTCCTTAGACTTCGTGATAAGTGGTTCTACATACTTACGTAGCGCTTTTGCCTTTGCTGTCGTAGTAAAGATTCTCTTATGCTTGATCAAAGAACAAGCCATATTCGAAAGCATTGCGTCACGGTGAGTATTCGTACGACCTAAATGATTGAATTTCTTATTATGTCTCATCGTTTACTTACTCTTTATCTAATTTATATTTTGTGATATCCATACCGAATGAAAGGTTCAAGCTCTCAAGCAGTTCATCAAGTTCAGTGAGCGACTTCTTACCGAAGTTACGGAATTTCAACAAATCATTCTTATTAAACTTAACCAACTCACCTAATGTTTCAACATCTGCGGCTTTTAAGCAATTCAATGCACGAACGGAAAGGTCCATATCAGCCAGCTTGCTCTTAAGCAACTGACGCATATGAAGTACTTCTTCATCGAACTCTTCATTGCCTTCAGTATCCGCTGTCTCGATCGCAATCTTTTCATCTGAGAACAACATGAAATGATGAATCAGAATCTTCGCTGCTTCCTTCAACGCTTCCTTCGGATGAATAGAACCATCTGTGGCTATTTCAAGAACCAACTTCTCGTAGTCCGTCTTCTGTTCAACACGGAAGTTCTCGATTGAATATTTTACGTTACGTATCGGAGTGAAGATGGAATCGATAGCGATCACATGTATATCTGCGTTCGGGTCTCTGTTCTCATCCGCTGGTACATAGCCGCGACCTTTATTAATAGTCAATTCAATCTGGAAACTTGCGGTCGGATCCAAGCGGCAAATAACCAAATCAGGATTCAAGATCTCGAATCCAGTCAGTTGCTTACCAATATCACCGGCTTTGAACACTTCCGAACCCGAAACAGTAATACTCACTTTTTCATTCTCGATGTCGTCTACGATATGCTTGAAACGAACTTGCTTCAGATTCAAGATAATGTTTGTCACATCCTCGATAACACCCGGGATTGTACCAAATTCATGGTCAACCCCGTCGATCTTAATGGATGTAATAGCAAAACCTTCAAGTGACGACAGGAGAATACGACGTAAAGCATTACCTATTGTAATACCATAGCCGGGTTCCAACGGACGAAATTCAAACTTTCCGAAGAAATTGT
>OHIK01000013.1_pt1 | contig 135691 bp, 101 predicted proteins | sample 1568241 | NCBI WGS metagenome assembly OHIK01 (sample SAMEA3879567, study PRJEB24766) | human gut metagenome | biome: human-associated habitat; feature: feces | place: USA | collected 1985/1987 | reverse complement strand
GTTCCCGCTTATACAATAACAGGCATTGGGTGGCGGATGTAGTAGCCGGCGCGGGTTTCGGGATCTTGTCGGTAGAGTTATCGTATCTGATCTATTTCCCGATTCGTAACGCTATCGCCCGGCAGATCAATCGAAACGTGAAGAACTGCCCGATCGTGGCCGCTCCGGTATTCAGTTCGAATATGGCGGGATTCTATCTAACTTATCAATTTTAATGCGTCTTATGAATAATGCGCATACCGGCTTATAGAGACTGGTTGATGCGCAAAAGCTCCTCTATATGCGTGCGGTCGTTGCTGAGGCGTGGGATCTTGTGTTGGCCGCCTAATTTACCTTTCTGCTTGAGCCATTCATAGAAAGCACCGTCGTGGGCGATAACGATTTCCAGCGGTTGAAGGGAGATCTCTTTATACCGCTTCGCCTCATAGTCCGAGTTCAGCTTTTGTAAGTTCTGATCCAATAAAGTGGCGAATTCATCGAGAGATTCCGGTTTCTTGTCAAACTCGATAAACCATTGGTGCCGTCCTTTTGCCTTATCCAGCATAAAAAGTGGGGCGGCGGTATATTCTTTTACTTTCGCCCCGGTTCGTAGGCAAGTCATGGCGATCGCCTTATCGGCGTTATCCACCATTAGCTCCTCGCCGAAGGCATTGATAAAGTGCTTGGTACGTCCGGAGATAACGAATTTATGAGGGAATAACGAGGTGAAACGTACCGTATCCCCGATCTGATAGCGCCATAATCCTCCCGAGGTCGTGATCACCATCGCATAGTTTTTCCCGGTCTCTACCGACTCCAGCGGTAACACGGTCGGATGGGCGCTACCCACTTCGTTCATCGGGATGAACTCATAGAAAATACCGTAATCCGGCATCATAAGCAAACTGGGGTCTGCCGGATCATCTTGCAGCCCGAAAAAGCCCTCGGATGCGTTATAGGTCTCCATATAATGCATCTTGTCCGATGGAATCAAGGTTTTATATTGCTCCCGGTAAGGCTCGAAACTGATTCCCCCATGAAAGAAGACCTCCAGATTAGGCCATACGTCCGTAAGATATTCTTTTCCCGTTTTTCTCAATACGGCCTTGATCAATACCAACATCCAAGAAGGAACACCGGATAGGCTGTTTACATCCTTATTCCAAGTGTTCTCCACGATCGCCTTGATCTTGCTTTCCCATTCATCCATTAGGATAATGGGTTTCTTGGGAACGCGTATTAAATTGACGAGCGGATTGAGATTTTGAAGTAATACGGCGGATAAGTCGCCTTGATGAGCCTCGGAGTTTAGCGGGGAAGGGCTATGGCTGCCGCCTAATATCAAGCCTTTCTTGGAGAAGAAACGGCTCTCCGGGTTGCTCCGCAGATAAATGGCTACGCAATCAAAGCCGCCTTTATAGTGGCAACCCTTTAATATCTCGGGGGTGACGGGCAGGAATTTACTTTTGTCGTTCGTGGTCCCGCTACTCTTAGCGTACCACCGCACCACCGACGGCCAGAGAATATTCCTTTCTCCGTTGATCATTCGGGTGACATACGGCTTTATGTCGTCATAAGTCTGTAAAGGAAGACGTTGGCAGAAGTCTGAATAAGAGCGAATGCTTTTATAATCATATTTGAGTCCCCATTCCGTCTTGCGTGCCGTCGAAAGCAGAGCATGCAGCTGTTTGCGCTGGATATGGTCTATATCCTGCCCAAATCGTCCGATCTCCGTTTGTCGATGGCGGAAAAGGAGCGAAATCGTCTGTGTTAAAATATCCATGCTCTTTTTATTTGTTCGAGTGCAAATGTAGGCATTCTCTTTTTATTTATATCTTTGCTAGGTACTAAATTAACGTTACGATGAAAATAGGGATTCTCTCATCGGGTGGCGATTGCCCCGGTATCAACGCTACGATCCGTGGTGTTGGCAAGACCGCTATCATGCATTACGGCATGGAAGTGATAGGTATTCATAGCGGTTTTATAGGTCTTTTGAATAAAGACGTCCAAGTTTTCGATGAACGGAGCTTATCCGGCATATTAAATTTAGGGGGAACCATTTTAGGAACGTCCAGAGAGAAGCCTTTCCGTAAGCTCTTGGCCTCGGGAGATTCGGAAAAGCCGGAGATCATTAAGAAAAATTATGAGGAGCTGGGCTTGGACTGCTTGGTTTGTATCGGAGGAAACGGTACGCAGAAGACGGCCAATTTATTATCTCAGATAGGATTGAACGTGATAGGCGTTCCCAAGACGATCGATAATGACATATGGGGTACCGATATTACGTTCGGTTTTAATACCGCCGTGAATATCGCCACGGAATCTATAGACCGTCTTCATTCTACGGCTAGTTCACATAAGCGGGTGATGGTTGTGGAGGTGATGGGCCATCATGCCGGATGGATCGCCTTGTATGCGGGGATGGCCGGAGGTGCCGACGTGATCTTACTTCCGGAATTGGGATACGATATCGATAAGGTGAACGAGGCGATCTTGGATCGGGCTCGTAGGGGCAAACCTTATTCCATCGTTGTAGTAGCCGAGGGTATCGAGACTCCAGATAAAAAGCGTCCTTCCGATTATATCACCCGGGCTATCGAGGCGGGAACGGGTATCGAGACCCGTGATACCGTATTGGGATACACCCAACGGGGTGGAAATCCCTCTCCGTTCGACCGTAACCTAGCGACCCGCTTGGGGGGCCATGCCACGGAACTGATCGCTAAGGGTGAATTCGGGCGTATGGTTTGTATGAAAGGAGATACGGTAGAATCCATTCCCTTGTCAGAAGTGGCGGGAAAACTAAAGTTAGTGACACCCGATCATGATTTGATCGTACAAGGAAAACGGATGGGGGTAACATTCGGGAAATAAAACAAAAAAAGGTTGTGCGTTTTCTGACACACAACCTTTTTTACTGTATAGTAGTAGGCGGATGCCTATTGCTTAATACCTTGAATGGCCTGGCTCCCCTTTTCGGTAGTCAAGCGGAAGATATACATTCCAGCGGCTAAATCGCCCGTGCTGAGACTGCTTCCCGGTTGTCGGATGCTACGTATCAACTTTCCATCGGCCCTGTAGATCTCAAGCGATTTCAGTTGTTGATAATTCCGGATCTGTACTTCATTCGAGAAGATACGTGGTTGAATATCCACCTCTTCGCCTGCTGGGATCAGCTCGTTACCTACGCTTGTTTCCGGAATTGCCGTAGCCGGGGCGCTCTCGTCGGTACCATAAAGTGCCGTTACTTGGAGCAGAGGGGTACTTATTGTCAGATTTTTCACCGTATAATTCCGTTGAGAAACAGGTAATGTCGTCAGTTCCCGGGTATCTTGATATACCTTATAACCGGTCAGCTCCGGAAAAGCCGTGATCAACTCTGCTTCTTGCGCATCGGAGGCGATAGCCAGTTTCCGGAATGATAATCGGCCCGTTCTCATGGGTTGCGGTTTCTCCGAGAAAGTGCTCGTGGAGAATACGGAACTTGAGGGGAGCTCACCTTCTTCCGCACTTATTACGATCGATAATACAACATTGGCATCTAGCTCATCATCTGAGAATGTTTCCCATTTTTTTCCGTCCAAAGAATATAAATTCCCTTTTCCATCGACTGCGGGGCCTTCATCGGAACATGCCGGGTATGTGTTATTGGCATAGCTTATCACATGAATGGCTACCAGTAAATCCTGCTTCGCGTCGATTACGAATGGTGTTTTAAGTGTCACCGAATTTATTTTACCTGATTTCAGTTGAGTGAAACTCTCTTCATACTCCCGGTTTCCCTGTTTGATATAGACTCCATAAGTGACTCCTTCCTGCGGATAGAAATTAACCTTCCGGATCGTTTTTTTATGCACCGGTTGTAGATCTTTCGTATCCCATTTCTGAGCGAAATAGAATGGATCTCCTCCGAAACCGAACTGTTGATGACGATCTTGTAATCCCCAACCAGCTATTTTTTCGAGGACTGGGGCATTCCATGTCAGTTGAATCTCACCCGTGGAGATCTGTTTGTATTTCAAATCAGTCGGACCTTCATGCTCGTTTCCGATCGTTTTCCCATCCTGCGTCATTCCCTGCAACGAGGTGACGCCTGTTCCGAGTGGATCTAGCCAGACATCCATCCGGGCTGTATCATTATCACTGTATTTATTCCAGTGATAATACAATTTACCGTATAAATTCAATCCTTCGGGCAGTTCGCAACTGGAGTTTCCACCGCTCAGCGTACCTATAATCAGACCTTTGCTATTAAATAAAGGCGAGCCGGAAGAACCTCCCTCGGTCACCCCGTGTCCGTTTAGCGTGGCATCGAAAGTCGCGTTCCAATGAGCGTTCGTGGCCCCGGTTTTCCCAACATCACTATTACGCCATGTAATCGATTCTGTCGGATAATTTCCATAGGTGGAGATTTTCATATAATCGCCGGAAGGGTGATGGATGCCTACGCCCGAAAGTGAAAACCTATTTGAACGATCCCATCCGTTAAAGAATACATTATAATCGTCGGGGATCTTGTCATTAAGCAACAACAATAGTCCGTCGGAACCGTTTTCGACAGGGGTAGAGGCTTTCCGTGTACATCCTACCATGGTTTTTATCGGATAAATGGGTGACTCATTATCGCAGCCCACATGTTCTTGGTGGAAATAGAACAACCAGACAGCTAAATCCTCGGGAGTGGCCGTCTGTTCGCCCAGCATATCTTGCGAACAATGGAAGGCGGATAATACATAAGGCTTTTTGTCACGAGCCGTATTATTTACCAGAGAAGCCGTACAAATATAGCTTCCTCCTTCTCCGTCTTTATCGCGGATGTATTGAATCATTTGTATCACCCCATTCTTTTGCTCCTGCCAATCGGCTCCCTCCTCGCAATTGATATTCACTTCGCAAGCTCCGGAAGTGCCCGCTCCCGGAGCTTCCGGTATGATCGCTTCCAGATGATTATACCCGTAACCGACCTCCCGGATACGTAGCCGTGGTGTCTCGCCGGATGGTGCCGGTACATATTCGAGGATGACCTCATCGCCTACTACGGCTTGAGTCGCGAACGGTCCGTTTTTAGGATGCGTACGATGCGTATAGGCACCCAATACTTGGGTTTTCGCTGCGTTATACAAGTATAACCGGCCACCTTTAGGGATGTAAAAATCGGAGTAATACAGGATCAAGGCGATCGCTCCTTTCGCTTGAAGGTGAAGTTGCCACACTTGGTTGCCGTCGGGTAGTGAAATCCAATCGCCGCTATCGGCGATGTCGAAGCTGGTCGGGATCGACTTGGCTACACGCAACGGAGCGCCTTGGCTGACCCTCCACGCATCGACCGTCTTGAGGTCTTCCACACTGAAATTCACTGGAACTTGTTCTGCTAGCTTTTCACTTCGAAGTGAACCTGCGAATTGAAAGCTGGGGGGGAATCCTCCTTCGCTGATCTGCGCCAACGAACTTGAAATCGAGAAATAACCGATACATAACAATTCGGCCATTAATCTTCGGAGAAATTTACTGTACTGATTTTTCATACATGTAACTTTATATGAACTTACTCTTATATAATAAAGAGGAGGTGTGCCATATCGTGAATTATGACACACCCCTCTCCTGTTTATCATACAGCTTCTTCCTCGGGGAGCTCGGAAAACTCTTTTTCATCGGTTAGTTCACCAGTCTTCTTTTTCTTTGTGGCAGAGATACGTTGCTGGAGTTCTTTGTCTGTCCGCAATCTTTTGACCGCCATTTTAGAAGCCGCTTGCTGGGATTCTTTTTTGGAGTAACCGATACCTATGCCAATTTGCTCGCCGAGCAATTTAATCGCGCTTTGGAATACAGGATTCCCATCATGATCCGTAAAAGACTCTATTAGATCGAACGAGATCGATATTTTGTTCTTTTGGCTCCATTCAATCAAGTTTGACTTGAAATTTATCTCTTTCCGGACGAGCATATCTACATCGATATACTTTTCTATCATCACGTCACGGATAAACTTATAACAAACGTCATAACCTTGATCCAGATAAATAGCGCCGATCAAAGCCTCGAGCGCATTACCATACATATGATTGTTATGAGAGTTTATCTTGGTTGAATAGACTACCATTTGATCGAGGCCGAGTTGTACGGCGACCTTGTTCATCGTTTCCCGTTGTACGATCTTGGAGCGTGTGTTTGTCAAAAAGCCTTCCCGCTTATTCGGGTAGCGCTTATAGACAATATCGGCGACCGCCGCATCCAAAATGCCATCTCCTAAAAATTCAAGACGCTCATTGTTAAGCCATTTACCATCACCCGTCTCTACTGATGATGATTTATGCAACAAGGCCTGCTCGTAAATCTGGAGATTATCCGGATAAAAACCTAGAATCTTTGATAAAGACAAATAAGGCTCCCTACCTTTATTATGCAGGAGCCTTATTCTTTTATGTAGCTGTTTGTATAGCTTTCTAAACACGTTATTTCACGAATTTTTTAACAATGGCGCAAGCGTTGTGTCCACCGAAACCAAACGTATTTGATAAAGCGGCTTTCACTTCTCTCTTTTGAGCCTTATTGAATGTGAAATTCAGTTTATAATCTATTTCAGGATCATCGTCGCCTTCCGCATGGTTGATGGTCGGCGGGATAATACCATCGTTTATAGCCATAATACACAGGATCGCCTCTACCGCTCCGGCAGCACCAAGCAAGTGACCGGTCATTGACTTTGTGGAACTGATATTCAGTTGATAAGCATGTTCTCCGAACACATCTTTGATCGCCTTAACCTCTGAGATATCGCCTACGGGAGTCGATGTTCCATGAACATTGATGTAATCAATATCTTCCGGATCCATCCCCGCGTCTTCCAGCGCATTGCGCATCACCAACTTCGCTCCTAAACCATCCGGATGGGAAGCGGTCAAGTGATAAGCGTCGGCAGACATTCCGGTTCCTGCGATCTCGCAATATATTTTAGCGCCACGAGCCAATGCGTGCTCCATTTCTTCCAATACCAAGCAAGCTCCACCTTCACCCATCACGAATCCGTCACGGCTAGCGCTGAACGGGCGAGATGCGGTCTCGGGAGAATCATTACGTGTCGATAACGCGTTCATGGAGTTGAATCCACCTACACCCGATTCAGAAACAGCAGCTTCCGCTCCACCGGTGATGATGACGTTAGCCTTGCCTAAACGGATATAATTGAACGCGTCACTGATAGCGTTTGTAGAAGATGCACAAGCTGAGACGGTCGCAAAGTTCGGGCCGTGGAATCCATAAAGCATGGAAATATGTCCGGCCGCGATATCCGAGATCATTTTCGGGATGAAGAACGGGTTAAACTTCGGACCGATCGTATCTTTGATCTTCGCATAACTCAATACTTCCTCGTCAAATGTCTTTATACCACCGATACCTGAAGCGAAAATAACTCCGATACGGTTCTTATCTTCGTTATCCAAGTCCATTGCCGCGTCCTCGATCGCTTGTTTCGCCGCGTCGATTGCGAATAAGCTATAACGATCACACTTGCGGGCTTCCTTACGATCCATAACTTTCAACGGATCGAAGCCTTTAACTTCGCATGCAAATTGTGTCTTGAATTTGGATGCATCAAACTGAGTAATAGGTCCAGCGCCACTTTTTCCGTTGATAATACCTTCCCATGTTTCGGGGAGGGTATTACCAAGAGGAGTAATAGCTCCAAGACCTGTTACTACAACTCTTTTTAATTCCATACCTTTAGTTAAAAGGATTGATTACTTCGCGTTAGCCTCGATGTAAGCGATAGCGTCACCTACAGTTGTAATCTTTTCTGCTTGATCGTCAGGAATTGAGATACCGAATTCTTTTTCGAATTCCATAATCAATTCTACAGTGTCAAGAGAGTCTGCTCCTAAATCGTTAGTAAAGCTTGCTTCGTTTGTAACTTCTGTTTCTTCAACACTTAACTTGTCAACGATGATAGCTTTTACTCTTTCAGCAACTTCAGACATAACTTTTTCAATTTAGATTAATAAATACGAATATACTTTTTAAATTTGCAGTGCAAAGAAAAGAATTTTTTATGTTACAAAGCAAATTTAATAAGCTAAAAATGCGGAAAACTGCACATTTTTTCTTTTCTTGTGCATTCAAACATCTAAAAATATGAGAAACATAGCGATTTTTGCTTCCGGGTCTGGTACGAATGCCGAGAATATCGCCCGATATTTTGCTAACAGTGAAAACGTTAATGTTGCGGTTGTTTTATCAAATAATCGTAATGTTGGCGTGCATGGACGGGTAAACAAGTTGGGAGTGCCTTCTTTCGTGTTTTCACGGGAGGAATTTATTGCCGGTGTGCCGATCTTGGAAAAGTTGGCGGAATATGATGTCTGCCTTATCGTGTTGGCCGGTTTTATGAATAAGATCTCAGACGTGATTCTTCGGGCTTTTCCCGGTAAGATCGTGAACATCCATCCTGCGTTACTCCCTAAATATGGCGGCAAGGGGATGTATGGCATGCATGTGCATGAGGCGGTCGTGAAGGCTGGTGAGCGGGAGTCGGGTATTACTATACATTATATTAATGAGCATTATGATGAGGGCGCTATCATCTTCCAGGCCTCTTGTCCGGTATTACCTTCGGATACGCCGGATGAGGTAGCCGCAAAAGTGCATGCCCTTGAGTATGCGCATTATCCTCATGTGATCGAAAGTTTACTGTAAGGCTTTTTTATACTCGGTCGGTGTCATCCCGATCTTATTCTGGAAGAGGCGGTGTAAGGCACGTACGTTTCCCAATCCGGAATCGAGGGCGATGGCTTCGAGGGTGTAATAAGGATATTGTTTCATTAGCTGTATGGAGTGTTCCATGCGGAGGTTGCCGATATAGTTCGTGTAATTGTCTCCCGTGTTGCTTTGTATCATCCGAGAAAAACGGTTTTTGTCCATGCTGAGTCGTTTTAATACCTCCTCACGGGTGAGATCTGATTTTAGATAGAGCTTTTCTTTATGCATTATTTTCTCCAGCAGGATGAAAGTATCTTGATCGATTGGTTGATCAGGATCAAGTTGTGGCTTTTTATCTAACTTGGGAAGTTTTTCTTGGTGCGATAGTTCTGCCTCTTTGTCACGTTCCTTGATCGCCAATAGCTCATTTTTGTAGGCTAGGAGTTGGTTCACTTGGTTCACGGTGATCTTGTTCTTTCGCTTGATGACTTGGCTGTTCCGGTACGTGATCCAAAGCAAGAGAATAAGGAGGATTATGATGCCTAGCGAGGCTCCGAGAAATGTGTTGCGCTGCTTCAGCTCCATTTCCTGCTTGATGATCTTGGTTTCCTTTTCGTTCGTCTCATAGGCGATGGCGAGTTCCATAGCCGCGTTTTCCTTGTCGCGGGCATACAGTTTCTTTCGTATGTTGGAGAGACGGTCACTGTATTGGAGAGCTGTTTTATAGTCGCCCATTAAGGAATAGGTATTCTTTAGCTTCGCTAGCATCACCGTATAATCTTTATTGATGGTATCTTGCGCCGGAGTCAGTCGATCCCGTTCCAAGGTGTTATGGATCACTTGCTTATAATCTTTTATTAATAGCAGGTAAGGGTCCGCTCTCGTTCTTCCCTGCGGCTTTTGGGCGAATTTGGTGGTGAGGAACTTTTGGTAGTAACTGGCCGCTGCTTGTTCCTCTCCGATCAGTTGATACGCTTCGCAAAGGAAACTATATAAATAACCTAGGTGCATATCCACCCTTGTCTCTTGCATATCGCCTGTTTGTTCCATCTTTTCCAGAAGTGTCTCTACTTCCTTTCCGGTATTTATTGCTTCTTCATTTTTCTCCTGGATCATGAGGTCTTGTAGTTTCTCCATATAAAGAGAGATCAAGGTACGCTTATCTTTCGGGTTGGTAGTGCCTTGTAGCAGTTCAATCGCTTGGTCAAGTGTCTCGATAGCCTTCTCTTTTTGTGCCAGCTCGTTTTGTGCCCGTGAGATGGAGATCATAGAGGTAGCCTCGACGCTCTTATCGCGTTGGGAGCGTGCGATCTGTATCGCTTTCGTGGCGTATTCTATGGCTTCGTTCTGGCGGGATAGCTCGATATAGCAATTACTTAGTATCTGGCAAACATTCATGTAGGCCGTGGAGTCGTTTTGTACGGAATCGGTGTGGAATGCGGCTAGAGCGTATTCCAGCGCTTTCTTCTCGTTTTTCAACCGGGCGTATGCCCGTGACCGGATGATATGTGCCTTGTATTCCGGTATGATTCCTAGGTTCTCGGCGCTATCGGCTAGGATTATCGCCTTTTCGGGGGTTGCGATGATCTGATTGAATATAGACTGGTAGGATAACTTTTTTGAATAAAAATTGTCGGCAAGGGGAGTTGCCATTCCTAAGAGTACTATCGAGAAAAGGAGTGAAATTGTATATATTAGCTTCATGATATTGCTTCTTGATAAACAAAAATATAAAAAATATTGATTGAATGCCTTGATTTGTAAAACTAAATGTCATAAGCCGGATGGATTTGTCGTGGAAGTTTAGGTTTAAAATGTCTAATTTAAGGCTTGCCAAGTGAATAACTTACGGCTTGTCAAGTGAATAACTTACGGCTAGGGGTAGCCGTAAGCTTACGAGTTGAGAAGTGATCAGTTATTCACTTGGGAAGCCTCTATTGATTATTAGAAAGGCCAGAATATAGGGGCGAAAATAGCCGCTACCACGACCGTCATCACATTCATCAAGACTCCCAGTAACATGAAATCCGTGAATTTGTAGCCGCCGGGTCCATATACCAACAAATGGGTTGGCGATCCGATCGGGGTAGCGAAACTAGCCGTGGATATCATCAAAGAAATCATGAAAGGGGTAGGATTTACTCCAAGCGCATGAGCTGTTTGCAAGGCGATTGGGAAAAAGATGGCCGCCGCCGCCGTATTTGATATGAATTCACTTAATATACAAGTAGCGGAGCAGATTACGATTAATGCGATATAGGGGTTAGTTCCGCAAATGTATTGAACTTCGGAGGCAATGGACATGGCTAATCCGGTGGACTGGATGGCGCTGCCGAGACCTAAAGACGCGGCAAATACCACCAATGTGCTTCCCGATACGCTAGACCGGGCTTTCGCCGGTGTGCAACAACGGGTGGCGAGCATAGCTAGCAGGCCTAATAAGGCGGCCGAGACCAATGGGAGTATATTAAATGTGGCTGATAATACCACGGCCAGCATGATGCCGCAAGCCACTAAAGTCTTCCGGCTCACCGGTATGTCTCTCTCTTGTCGGTTTAATAATATTAAGTCTTTTTCTAGGGTATCGGCTTGATCCATGAAGTCTGGCGTACATTCTAATAACAGGATATCTCCGGGCATGATCACGGTTTCTCTCGGGCTGTTCTCAATGCGTTTACCTTCCCTTGAGACCGCTACTAAGACTACATTGAATAACTTCTCGAAGTTGCGTCCCATGAAAGTCCGTCCAATGAGTGAGCTGTATTCTGGTATTATCGCTTGGACTAGGGTCCTGTCTTTAGATATCTCCGAGACGGAATACACATGTTCCGCCGCGGTTACTAATCCATGAGAAGTCTTGAGGCTCATCAACTTCTCCGGGATTCCCGTATAAATAAGCCGGTCTCCTCCCATGATAAACTCATCATCGGGAACGGGCGAGATGATCTCGCGGTCGAAATGCATGATCTCTATGATATGTCCTCCTAGGACTTGCCCCAAGCCGGCTTCTACCACGGTTTTTCCGATGAAAGGACAATCCGATGGTACCAATAGCTCGGTCGTGAATTCTTTGGATTGGTTGAATTGCTCGCTACTCTGATTTCGTTCTGGCAATAAGCGCTTCATGAAGAGAATCATCAAATATCCGGCTACTAAGCAGATAACGCCTAATTTCGCCACCTCGAAAAATCCAAACATGATTCCGGTCTCTTTGGCATAAAGCCCACTAATAATCAGATTCGGCGGTGTACCGATGATCGTGCAAAGTCCGCCTAAGACAGATGCGTAGCTCAAGGGAATCAATAGCTTAGAAGGCTTTATTGATAATTTTTTCGACCAGATCATGACGATCTGCAGGAACATGGCCACTACGGTAGTATTGCTCAAGAACGCGCTGGCTGCTGAAACTGGTGCCATCAGCCGTAGTAAGGCTTCCGGATAGCTTTTGGGCGTGCCTAGGCATTTCCGGGTAATCCAGTGCAACACCCCTGTTTCCGTGAGCCCCGCTACCAAGATGAACATGAAGCCTACCGTGATCACGGAGGAAGAGCTGAATCCGCTTAAGGCTTGTTCTATATTAAGGGCACCCGTCACCAATAAAAAGGCCAAGGCCCCCAAAAACACGAAATCAGCAGGTAGTCTCGTGCAAATCAATAATGCGAATACACCAAGCATGGTTACTATGGCTATCCATGCGTAACTTGATAAACCGGCGAATAGTATTTGTTCCATATCGAAATTAAGTTTAGTTTATTTTTGATGTGACGCTTGTTCCATCAATTGTTTTATTTCTAGAGAGGGCTTGGCTTTGAGCATTTCCCAATGGTTTGCATTTAAAAAGTGAATCTTACAATGCGGTAGTCTCTTTTTCCAGAGAACCTCATTTTGGGAGAACTGGGCATAAGTCAATTTCAGGATATTTTCATCCGTTTCTTCTGGTAGATTTTCAAATCTTAATTTTTTAGTGAAGTGCTTTGCTAAGCAAATATGTGTTTCTCCTTGGTATGCATTAAAGAATAAAGATTGGGCCAGCTGGTTGCTAATCCGGTTTCTCTCTTTATTTACGTCCATGCATACGCCAGGCTCTTCAATGAAGAGAGCTTGATCTGTTTTTCCCCTAAAAGCAAAACCATCCAAGACGAATACTTTGGGCGTAGCTATCTTCATGTCTGATAATTTGTACGCAAGTTGTAGTCCAATCTCCCCCCCTAAGCAGAAGCCTGTAATGCCAAAGACAGTTTTGTCTTTTAATATTGGCCTAAGCATTTTTATGTAATCTGCCAATAAGATATCTAGTGTGCATTTTTCTTTATTCAAAAAACATTCGTTAAATGATTCTAGTACCAACAATGAATAGGTCTCTCCTAGGACGGATGCGAATTCATTATATCCCGGATTGAAATATGGGTATCCACAAACGACTATAAGGATAGGTTTCTCCTCTTGATATTCATTCCCCCAGTAACAATAAGTAGAGTGTTTGTCTTTTAATATATTGCGTATACTTCGTGACCGATATATCATGGATACGGAGATGGGTATGCCTATCGTATTAGCGTCTAAAACGAGCTGCATGACTTGGATCGATGTTATCCCTATATTGAATAGATCTGCCTCAACACTTATTTGCTCGAGTTCCAATATGTTTTTTACGATATTGAGCAATAATATTTCTGCGATGGTACTGGGTGCGACATGTTCTTTATCTTCCGCGAATGAGGGGGCTGGTAAATGTTTCAAATCGATTTTCCCATTGCTAGTTATAGGGAATTTATCCATAACACTCCAATACGAAGGAATCATGTATGACGGTAAATGATCAAAGAGATATTCTTTTAACTTTTGGGCTTTGACATGTTCTTTTTGCGTTGTCAGTATGTAGGCGACCAATTGTTTTTCTTTTCCTATATTTTGTACGGATATTAATGCCTGTTGTACATTCGGATATTGTGTTAACCAATGCTCAATCTCTTCGGTCTCGATGCGGAATCCTCTGATCTTGATTTGTGAGTCTTTTCTTCCAATGAACAAAAGATGTCCGTTGGGCATACGTTTTACCAAGTCTCCGCTTTTGTATAAGCGCGTATTTATTCCAGACTTAATTTCCTCGGGCGTTACGAATGGATTATCTATGAACTTCTCATCATTTTGCTCTTGATGATTAATATATCCTTCTGTAAGTTGCAAACCGCCGATATATAACTCTCCTACTATACCTTCCGGAAGTAGCTGATCATTCTCGTCTAATACATAACAAGATACTCCAGAAAGGGGAGTGCCGATATCATTAAATGGACTATCCTTTTCCAAAATGCAAGCTGTAGCGCATACTGTATTTTCAGTGGGGCCATAAGCATTTATGACAGTAGCGGCTTGTTGCCAGAGTTTGATTACTTCCGGGCTTGTACTTTCTCCTGCGATTGTTAGGAATTTTAATTGCGGCAAATGAGTGTAAGGGAGTACCGCAAGCATAGCCGGGGGTATAAGTGCTTGGGATATTCCATATTTGGCAAGAACTTTCAATAATAAGTCCGGACTATGCCTTTCTTCTTCTGTTATCATATACAGAGTGCCACCGTTTAACAAGGGGGGGAAAATTTCCCATACGGAACCATCGAAAGCGATATTGGAATAACAGGTCTCGATCGTGCTTTCGCTTTCGGCAAGAATGTTTTTTTTACCGTAGATTAAATTCAAAAGATTTCGGTGGAGAATAGGAACACCTTTAGGCACTCCGGTCGTACCGGAGGTATAAATGAGATAAACTTCGGTTGTTGCATCAAAGGGAGGTAGCTGAATTTCCACTTCTTGCTTTAATAACTCCTGTAAGGATAGTATGGCAGGGATATCGAAAGTGGGTATATCCTTGGTGTTTTGCAATACCAAGGAGGCTTTACAATCGTTTAACATGAAATTTATACGTTTCACGGGATGGGCTTTGTCGAGTGGAACATATGAGCAACCTGCTTTTAATATACCCAAAATGGCGACTATGGTATATATGTCCCGGTCACTGTATAACCCAATGCGCTGACCTATAGATGTCTGAAAACCATGATTTTTATAATAAAAGCAAAGAGATTTCGCTATCGTGTCGCTAAGTTTATCTAATTGCTGATAAGATAATGTATGACCATTAGAAATAATAGCATCCTTATCTTTATAGGAGTGGGCTACTTGCTTGAATAAGGTGATGACTTGGTCCGATCGTTTTGTTTGCTCTATTTCTATTTTATTTTGTTCGATATAAATGGATTTACTCTGCTCTGAAAGTAAAGAGAGCCTCATCATTGGAGTATCCTTTTCATTTAGGGCCTGCTCTATCAGATTATAAAAGCAAGTAGCCATTCCTTCGATCGTTCCTTTGTCGAATAGGCATGTCATATATTGAAAATGACAATTGAATGCTTGTTTCCCGGGTATTATTTCGAGAGAGAGAGGGAATGTGCTGGTATCTCGTGAGATGGTAACAGACTGAATAGTGCAATTCTCTAATTGTCGGGCTACACTATAATCGCCTAATGAGAACATCGTTTGTATTAAAGGCATATCTGCCCGGAAGGTCTGCCGATTATCACAGGCTTTCAATATTTTATCAAGAGATAAGGTCTGCCTTGTTATTTCTCTTAAATCAGATTGTAACTTAATTACATAATCTGCAAAAAGGGTTTGATCCTTGATATCCGTTAGGCGTGGGCGGACTGGAAGTGGATGGACAAAATATCCTATGACTTTCTCGAATTCCTTAAATTCTCTGCCAGAGGTAGGGATGCCAATGGCAAAATTGAATTGTCTGGTATAGCGAATGAGTAATAGCTGGTATAGGGATAAAAAGAATATGAAGGGAGTTATGGCCAATTCCTCACAGAATAGGGAGATTCGCTTGGACAACTCTGAAGGTAATTCTATACCGTATGAATCTCCTTTATAGTCGAATATAGAGGCGTGAGATTGACTTACCTGTAAATCAAGATCTACGCAATCCATTAAATATCTATTCCAGAAATTTAGTTTATCCGTAAGATCACTGTTTGTGACTGACTGATTTTGGATGAAGGCATAATCAATATAACTATAGGCCATCTTTTGCTTGATGGGCTTTTCATTGTTTAATAGCTTACTATAGGTGTCTAGTAGTTGGTTACAAAACAATCCGCATGATATACCGTCTATTATCAAGTGGTGGAATACGAAAACGAGTATATGGCTATCAGAGGACAATTCTAATATCTTACAAAAGAAAAGCGGACCGGTTGATAAATTGATAGGGCTCTTAATACATTCATGCAGGACGCTAAGTGGATCTTCGTCCGATAGCGTTTCTTTTTGTATAGGATGATAACGATGAGGTTGTATTTCTATATGAGGAACACCTGTGGCATCTATTGGGAAAAATGTCCGTAATGATTCGTGGCATTCTAAAATTATGTTGAAAGTTTGCTCAAAGCATTCTTGGTCGAATTCACCTTCTACGGAAAGAACGATAGGTATATTATAAGCTACCTGTATCTCTTTAGAATACTGGCATTGCAACCACAGGCTCTTTTGGGATGGAGCTAGCGATATGGGAGCATTGGGAGTCGTTTTGGGCAAGTTGCCTTTAACCCGTTCTTTTGCGATCTTTTCCTCAATGAAAAATACAAGATCTCTTAATACAAGATGTTCGAAGATATCAGATGCCTGCATGCGTATATGGTAACGTTTTTCAAGTGACATCGCCATTTGTATGATCTGCAAGGAATCTCCTCCCAATGAGATGAAATTATCATTCATCCCTATTTCGTCTATATGGAGCATTTGGTTCCATATTTCTGCGACTTCTTTTTCGATAGGATTGGAGGGCCTGTTTCTCTGTTTCTCTGCTTTATTGTATAAAATAGGTTTGGGTAACTTTTCCCGGTCTATTTTTCCATTAGCCGTTAGAGGAAATGAGTGTAAAACCATGATTGATGAGGGCAGCATATAGTTTGGTAGCCGCTCTTTTAAGAAATCATGTATATGTTGGGATTGGATAATGGTAGAAGAATCAACTTGGACATAAGCGACAAGTATTTTTCGTTCATTATGCACGTAAACACAAACTAATGCTTGATTTATGCCGGGATACAGACAAAGTCTGGCTTCTATTTCTGCGGTTTCAATACGATAACCCCGGATCTTGATTTGTGTATCTTTCCTCCCTATGAAAAGAATATGTCCGTTGGGCAGGCGTTTAACAATATCCCCACTTTTATATAGGCGGGCATTAATCCCTGTTTCTTTTTCTTTTGGGGAGGCGAATGGATTTTCTATAAATTTCTCTTTATTTAATTCCGGACGATTTATATACCCTTCAGTGAGTTGTAACCCTCCGATATATAATTCGCCTTCTATTCCACAAGGAAGTATTTGTTGATATTCGTCAAGTATATAACAAGATACTCCCGGAAGGGGGGTGCCGATATCGTTGGCAGGTGTATTATCTCCCATGACACAGACTGTGGAACATACGGTATTCTCCGTTGGCCCATAGGCATTTATCACGGTTGTGGTTTGTTGCCATCTTTTGATTACTTCAGGACTTGTGCCTTCTCCCGCCACCACTAAATATTTTAGATCAGGTAGATCTGTATAAGGAATAATGGATAATAAGGCAGGTGGAATAAATGCGCTGGTTATTTTTTCCGTAGTTAGGGCACCTACTAGCAAATCTAGATTATGTCGCTCCTCCTCATTCGTTATATATACCGGAACACCGGTTAATAAGGGAGGGAATATTTCTAAAATCGATGCGTCGAAAGCTATATTCGCGAAAAATAGCTCCATTTTGTTTTCTTGGGGAGGAATATACGTGTGCCTTGCATTAACTACATTCATGAGGTTCTCATGAAGAATTGGTACTCCTTTGGGTGTTCCTGTGGTTCCTGATGTATATATTACATAAGCTTCATCTTTTGCGTGGATAATAGGATTTGCTTGGCCATTAGTCGTTTGAATGATTTCTTGCACATATAATGACTGTACGGTGCTAAATAGCCTTTTTCCCGGATGGTTGACGATTACCAAGAATGCGGTACTGTCATTCAATATAAAGTTTATACGCTCTTCTGGAAAAGACAAATCCAAAGGGACATATGAACAGCCTGCTTTTAATATGCCCCAAATTGAAATAAGCATGTATTCATCCCGGACAGAATATAAACCGATTCTTCGTTTTCCAGATGCGGGATATCCTAGATGAGCGTATGTCTGGGTAATGGATGCGGCCACTTGATCACTTAAGATATCCAAAGTTTTGAATGATAATCTTTTATTTTTTGTTACTATGGCTATATCGTTCTCATGCTCATCGACGGTTTGCTTGAATATATCTATAACAGTCTTGTCGCATTGAGGAAGTTGAACGCTCTGTATGTTCGATTGTATAATAGAGTCTTGGTAGGAGGTATTAGCCAATGATATCTTACTTATTTCTATGCTTGGATTCTCAAGTACAGCCTTTAAAACGTTTTTGAATGAATCGGAAAGATTTCGAATGATAGGAGCGGGGATCTTTTTGTTTGCTAGGATAAAAGATAGTGCTTCATCATCATCGTTGATTTCTAGCATAAGGTCGTTAATCGGCTCCATGGTGACTCTTCTATATAAAAAAGTCTCGCAGCCTTCGAAAGATAGAAGCCCGGGATTATTCCAGATGGAGATGGGATAATTGAAACCTATATTATCTATGTTTCCACTGGTGCCTGATTTCCGAAAAAAATGGGTTAATTCAGAGAGGTTGAAGTCTTGATGGTTTCTGGCATCTCTCCGGTCTGAAGATAAACGCCTTATTACATCAATGAATCGCTTATCTTTATGGGTTGATATATGAAGCAATAGGTTATTTATGAATACACCAATCGTTTTTTTAAATTTAGTAGGGCATATATCTACCGCATAAGTAAAGAATAGATCATCCAGATTGAATGTTCGTATAACTGTTATCGCCCAAGCTGACGCAAATAACCTAAACAGGCTTGTTTGTTGCGTAGCGCAAAAAGATAGGCATTCCTTTTGTAGCTCTTTGCCTAATTTGAAAGCATAAAGAGTTGGTTCTTTTTGCCCTGTTTCTGATGTTGATATTGGAATGGTAAAATTAGCGTTACCAATATACTTTGTCCAATATGCCATATCCGATTTTTTTCTTTCCTTTGTATACAAGGATCTTTCCAAATCATTGAAAATCTCGATACTTTCTGTAGGCGTTTCATTATATAGGCCATGGCGCTGATCATTATAAAGCTTAGACAGCCGGTTGGTAAATACGAGAAACCTAGGTGCGTCAATTATAATATGATGCATCTTGATCATCAAGTAAAAGTAATCGGAAGGCCCTTTTAAAAGGAAGTATTTGCATGAATATTCTTCTTGCAACTTAAAAAGCTTTTGTCCATTCTTATCTGCGAAGATATTTATTTCTTGCTCGCTCTTGAATATAAGTGGCTCTGCGTTGATCGGTAAAATGAAATCTTCCCTTATATCCCAATAAGGGTCTTTGCCTTCGTCTTGTCGGATATAGGCATGAAATAAAGGGTTCTCAATGGTAATGATATGGAGCGCATTATATAGAGCCTTTATATCCAGTTCTCCTGAGATCTTGAAAATGAAGGTTAGATTATTCCGGTTTGAATGTGATATAATATCGTCTAGCCAGAATCGTTTCTGTATTTTGTTTAAGCGCAAGGTGTGAGTGTCCATTTTTTTTATTAGTTAAATACATATGTCATTTGGCCGAAGACGTTTCGGCCTTTTTGATAATAAGGGATGCTAGTGCTTCCTCCAATAGAATATGAGGTATTGAAAATGTTATTACAAAATAGGGATATCCTAAGCATCTTCCAGTTGTACTCTACCCCTGCGTTTACAATGGCATAATCATTTAGTTCATTTTCCATGTTCTCATAAGGTATTTCATGTTGAAAAACACCCGTGATGGGTGATAACCTTTTAGTATTGTATGTGAAATTTCCATGGAGCCACAGATTATGTTCTTTCCGGGATAGTAAATTTCTGGACATCGTTAAATTTAGGGTGAAAGATGGTATATTATGTATTTTCTTTTCTGTTAATGAATAATTATATCCGGAAAACACATGTTGGTATGAAAAGTTCAAATTCCCCCAAAATCGTTTTTGTTTGTATTCCACGATGTTCTCTATGCCAGCCATTTTCAATTTTCCTGAATTACGATATTTTTCGGAAGTGATCTCTGATGAATTAACTTTGTATATTAAATCAGTCAGTGCATTATAATAGAAGTTACAGTCGTAAGAAAGGCCTAATCTATTGTTTTTGTAAAGAATATCAAACTGTAAAGCGTCCATATATTCGGGCATTAAGTTTTCGCTCCCACGGTAAGTGTTTGATGTGTTTTGCCTGTAGAAGTAAGGTGCGTCAACAAAAGACTTGGCAAAACTTAATTTCATGTTCCAGAAATTATTTGCGATATAAATAGCGGATATACGGGGGGAGAGGGCATTGATCGTGCTGTTTACTCTCCATTTATGATCATACCTTAATCCTGCGTTGACTATGAAATGTGAGCTGAAAATATGTTTATCCTGTAAGAATATGGACAGGATACTTTCGTTATCCGAATGAAAGAAACTGGAGGATCCTGATTGATATAGAACAACGTTTTCAAATTGGTTACCTAGAAGAGAATAAGAGTCTTGCAATCTGAAATTCTCAAATTGTCCACCTAGTAGCAGATGGCCTTTGTTCTCTCCTATGGTATATTGTGTGCTTAGTTTTGCCGCGGCCCCAAAAGTTGCCTCACGCCAATTCGCCGTTTGATAAACGCCACTTTGCTTACTTAAGATGTATTGTCCGTTTTCATCTACCAAAGGGGCCCCGTTAGCATCGAACTCATTGGAGAGTATACTGTCTGATATTACGGAATAGTCCGTAATGCTGTATATATCTCCGTACATATTAACATTAAGTGAAAAATTATCCCAATCCTTGTTATAACCGATGTCGGCATGTGTGGCATCCGTGGAATAGCCAGGATTCTCATTTTCTATTTTTCTATACCTCTTATAATCATAAGTTGACCCAAAGAACGAATAAGGAGAGATTTTCTTTCCGTACCGTTGATTCAGCATTACATTAAAGTTTCCCCATTTGAAAGTGAAACCATAATCGTAGGAAGGTTTTCCATTATATCCTCCGATAATAGCATAACCATCTTGTGGGTACATGTTATAGCTTTGGGATGAGGGTATAAATATTTGTTGGCCATTTGATTGATAAAAAGACCCCCATATGAGTATATCCATGTTCATGAATCGTTTTCCGATCATGAGATTTGCTTTATATGTGTCAAAAGAACCTATACCCAAAGAACTTTCCACTCCGTCAATCTCTTGTCCTTCCTTTGTGATGATGTTTACAACCGCGGTCAAAGCCACGTTTCCATATAGTGAGGACGCTGGTCCTCGAAGTACCTCTATTTGCTTTACCTTATCAAGATTGATGCTGTAATCCGGTGTTGCGGTGTTTGTGGAGCGGGTATTTAAACGATGTCCATTCAGCATGATCAATATCTTCTCCTGGCCGGCGGTATAAATGCCATGCATGGCGATATTATCCATATTCCAGCTTTCGATAACAGTCATTCCCGGAACATAAGTGGCCAGCACGTTCTTTAGGCTTTGTCCGCCACCTAAGGCTCTTATCATCTCTTCGGTGATCAACGTCACGGGTACAGGAGCCTCTTCCAAAGTCTCCGCTTGTTGGGAGGCCGTCACGAGGGTGGCTTTTCCTTCTTTCTTGTTGCGGATCAGTTCGGCGAATCGTTCCGGGTCGTTGAGGGAAATGCTGTAGTAGGGATCTTCTTTTAAGAGTAAGTCTACATATTTATTCGCTCCATTTAAATCGTCTTGGGTCAGATAGCATAAGGCCAACAGGCGGTATGCGCTAACCTTTAAGGTTCCGCTATAAGACATGAGTTGGTCTCCCAGCATATTGATGGCGTTATCAATATGCCCAACTTGATATTCCGACTCGGCTTGGAGGAAGGATTGCCTTCTGTCTATTTCCGCTTGTTGTGAGTAGGGCATGCCCGGGATAGACAGGAAGAGAGCTAATAATATGTAAGTAATGTTTCTCATATATTCGCCGGGATACTAATCGTGAAACGGGTGAACTTATCTTCTTCCGAGTCAAACTCGATCTTCCCGTGGTGTTTCTCCTCGATGATGTCGCGAGTGATCGAGAGGCCCAGTCCTGTTCCTTCCCCAACCGGTTTGGTCGTGAAGAATGCGTTGAAGATCTTTCGCTTTACCTCATCAGACATACCCATACCATTGTCTTCTATGCTTATGTATACGGTCTTATCTCGCATATACGCTTTTACGGCAACCGTTGGTATATATGAGTCTCCGGCATTCTTTTGCTTTTTCCAGACGGCATAGCAAGCGTTGTTCATCAAGTTGATGATGGCACGGCTGATGTCTTGGGGGATAATTTTTATCTCCGGGATGGAAGGGTCATAGTCTTCTTTGATCGTGACATTGAAATCCGTAAGGTTGGCCCGCATTGCGTGAAAAGATAGCCAGACATATTCCTTGAGTAACTTCTGTATTTGGGTGGGGATTAGCTCATCCGACTTCCCTCGGGAATAAAGCAGGATCCCTTGGATGATGTCGGTTGCCCTGTGCCCGTGTTCAGCTATCTTAGCTAGGTAAGAGCGCAAGGTCGTGATCGTGCCTGCCAATTCTTTATTCGCCTTATCTTCTAGGTCGATGTCTTTCTCTTCGAGGATGTCCGTGAGATCATCTACCATGTCATTCGCCATCTGGCTGAAGTTGATGACAAAGTTCAACGGATTCTGTATCTCGTGGGCGATGCCTGCGCTTAATATCCCCAAGGATGATAACTTCTCGGACTTCTGGATCTGTGTTCGCAGGTCGTGAACCTGCTGTTCCAATTCTTTTATATCACTCATTATCGCTAAGTTTAAAAGATTGATGTATAGGGATGGATAAGATAAACTCCGTATATTCGTCTTTGTCCGATCTTACGTCTACCCAACCGTTATGGCTTAAGATGATTTCCTTACTCAAGTATAGGCCTACACCCGCGGCTTCCGAGGTTGTCTTAGTCGTGAAGAATGGGTCGAATATCTTATCCATGATGCTTTGTTCTATGCCGATACCATTATCGTGCAGATGGATCAATACATGGTCTCCCTGCCTCTCCAGCCAAATAAGCATTTCCGCATAGAACTCAGTCTTCTGCTTTTTCTTATGGAGCGCGTGGAGGCAGTTCTGCATCATGCTCATTAGTACCTTACCTAATTGTAGCTGGTCTGCCATAATTATCAAAGGCTCACTCGATGGCTTGAATGAGATGCTGATGGAGGATGCCTGTATCTCTTTCTGGTAGTACTCTTTCAGTATATTCAGATTGCTATATATTAGCTTATTGATGTCTGTGTCCATGAAATTGCAATTATGGTCGGACAGCATCTCTTCCATCGCTTTTAGGATACGGGACGTACTATTTCCATGTTCCTCGATCTTGATCAAGTGCGTGTTTAACATGGACAGGATCTCCTGCATATCATCGTAGTTATCCTCGGACACGTTTTCCTCCTCGTTTTCTATATCTTCTTTCATGTCCTTCAGCAGTACGGTGGAGAGATGGGAGAAATTGATGATATAGTTTAGCGGATTCAAGATACGGTCGATCAACCCTTGCGTCAATTTGCCCACGGTGGCTATTTTCTCTTGACGGATTAACTGGTCTTGCGCCTCGTTCAATTCTTTCAGCGTCATTTCCAGTTTCTGTGATTTCTCGGCGATCTCGTCTCGCTGCTCCCGGATTTGTTGCGTACGCTGTTCAACAATATTCTCCAGATGCATTTTCTCTCTTAATAATTTTCGAGTACGCCATTGGAAGAACAAGAAAATTAGCAGGATCAACGTGCCTAGATAAGCTAATAAGCAATACCATTTCAGGTAGAATGGCTTTAGGATCGTAAAAGAAAAAACGGATTCCTCGCTTTCTCGCCCAAAGGCATCCAATGCTTTCACATGAAAGATATAGGTCCCATAAGAGAGGTTTGTGTACTCTCTCTTGGATGAGGTTTGCCATGGGCTCCAGCTTTTCTCATATCCTTCCAGATAATAGGAATACTGGACAGGGCCGATTACGTGATTAGCCTCGGATGAGAATGAGAATTCAAAGTTTTTCATGGAACTTCTGAAACGGGGAATCGGAAGTGTCATTATTTGCCGGATATTGCTATTATTACCGTCGAAGTAGTCCGAGTCATTATCCAAATGGATGGAACGGATATGGATCTCCGGCTTGTGCGCGAATGAGGCATCCGGCTCGTTCTGGTTGAATTTGACTAACCCGAAATCGCCACCAAGCCATGCGACACCGTTCTCTTCCAGATAAAGGGTACGTATGATGTAATCTTTTATGGGATGCAATATCTGGCTTGTCTGCGTATCGACTTGCCCGTTCTTGAATGCTATCAAATTCTTTCCGTTTCCTCCGGTGATCCATTCCTGTTGTCCCGAGGGGGTTGAGGCATACAGCCCGGGCCACCAGCGATCCATTTCCAGTAAGGAGTCTAATGGATGGGAAGATTTCTCGAATCTCTGTTTGGCTAGATTCCAATGTTGAAAGCCGTAACGTGACAGCACATTTAAATCTCCGTCGCGAATGTATAATTTATTTCCCCCTGCGTTTCTTAGTCCATGTATGGAATCTTGTAATATAGGGGAAGATAGATCGGTCCCTAAATGATATATTTCCCCGTATAAGGTCTCTGCCCAAAGTTGGCCGTGGGCGAACTCAAGTTTCATGACTTTCTCTATGTCCGCTATTTTCTCCTTCTTTTGTCCTTTTATCCGATAGACGCCATCGATTTCTCCTGTATAAAGAGTCTGCGTATCCGAGGGGTCGAAAGCTAAACTGAACGTATTATAATCGTTTATCGCCTCCACCCTGTCCTCATTTATCCGGAAAAGACCGTTGCTGGTAACCGCATATAAACCCCCGGAAGGGCTTTCTTTGAGTTGCCAACAAGATTGCGTGATCAAGGGGAGTTGCTTGAAGCGGGCATTCGTCTTGTCATATAGGAATAGCCCGTGTAATGTGCCTGCGTAAAACAACCGCTTGTAGCGGTATAAGGCTGTGACCTCGCCCCTTAGTCCCTCATTCGCGGTAAATCTGGAATAAAAAGAGGGGAAGGCTATCTTGAAAACGCCGTTATCTGTTGCGGCCCATAACGATCCTTTCCGATCTGTAGCGATCTGGTTGATGGCATTGCTGCATAAGCCATTCGCTTCCGTCATAGTGAATGGCTGTCCATTCTCATTGCTTGTGAAGACTAGTCCGTTCGTTCCATCCGTGCGCGCTAGCGATTGTCCGATATGTATCCGTTTGTCCGGCACCTCACTATCCGGGTCGCTCATTATTGATTGCACAGACAGGATGGAGTCTTTCCGGATGATGATCCGATAATTTTGAGTAAAGAATAAAAGGGAGTCCCCTTTTTCCTCAATACGAGTTACTTCGCCTATCCGGAGGTCTCCTTTCGTGCTTTTTTGATCGGATATATACGTTTTTAATAGGGGAGTTCCATTTTGTGAGGCCGATATTTTTCCGATATAATTATGCCCGCCCGCCCATATCTTATTGGAATGGTCGATACATAAGGAGGTGATACGGGAGATCCCGGGTGTCAGTATCTTCTTCCATTCCGCTCCGTTGAAATAGATGATTCCCTCGAAATTGGCGAAATAAGCGATACCGGATGAATCGCATACCACATCGAAGTTTCGGTTATGGGCTTGGTATTCTTGAGCCGTATAGTTTTGGAAAAAGGGCATACCTTCTTGCGAGAGCGCGGGGAAGAGCGTCCCTATCCATGCGATCAGCAGGCTGATCGCATATCTATTTGCCGTTTTGCTATTTATACGTCTCATATTTGCTCAATTCTCCAATATAGTAATCCCATTCCTCTTGAGTGAAGTTCCGGGTTAAGTGTTTTTTTATTTCTGTGGCCATGTGTTCCGGGGAGATGGATACTAGGCTAAGGCTACCTTGTTCGTCTCCAGTAAATATTTGTTCTCCGTTTTTGTTGAAGACGAATGTGTGGATCCATGCCGAAGATTGGTATACGATCGATGAGACGGTCTTGTTCTCATTGTCCATATTCCATAAACGGATGGTTCCGTCGTAGCTGCTCGTGAATAGCTTGCCGTTCATGAACCGTATCTCGGTAATGGCGGAGATATGGCCTACTAATTCCTTATACGTCCCGGTCTTGGGGTTTTCGCCTACGACCAGCCCGTTTTTATACCCGATCGCCAATACACCTGTTTCCGGACCTGACTGGATGTACGTGACGGGTTGCTTGATCTGGTCCCATTGAAGGGTTGTCTTCCCTTGCTCATCTACGATATAGATTCCTCCTTTGTCATCGCCAAGCATGAGCCCGCCTTGTGTCCATTTGAAGGCGGTGATCGGGTTTTGATGTTTATAAACGGACGTGAATTTCGACCCGTTAGGATCCGTTTTTAGTATGTCGCCTTTCTTGGAGGCAATATACAGCTGATTGTCCGCTAGTTCCAATCCGATAGGCTCCTCAATAGGAAGTTGTATCTCTGATAGTTTATTCTCCCGGTTTATAATGACGAGTTTGTTATTGTAAGATAAGGCGATGAATGTGTTTAATTCTGGGTTAACCCGTATTTTCCGAAAGTCGTAATCCGGATTGTTGACTAAGGTGCGTTGCCTGATTAGGTTGTTCTCGGATATCTTCCAGAGGAACAGTTCTCCATATTTACTTGCGGATACCAAGAATTCCCCTTGGGAGTTTTGGAAATATTGTATGTCGCATATAGCTTCCTTATGAAGTCTCCAGTGTTTGGATAAATCACTGGTTTGCGATAGAGCGTCGAAGATAGCGGGTTGATATACGTCTCCTTTATTCTCAAACGTGAATTTCCATGCCGAATAACTGAGCAAAAAAGCTAAGTCTTTATTTCCGGCCGTATATTGCGCTGAGGCTTGCGACCCTAAGGAGCGTCCTAAGGCAAGACGGGCTAGCGTATCTGCTTTCATCTGTGCTTTCACGGCCTCTTCCCGACGGGATTCGGCCAACTTCTTCTGCTCCTCCATTTGGTCATAAGCGTTTAATGCCGCTTGTTGGGCGGTAAGGGCTTTCTCTCGTTCCAACTCAGCGTGTTCGCGCATTTGGTCGGCGATCAAGGTCTGGTTTACGGCCTCTTGTTTCTGCTGGTCTGAGATCTCTTTTTGCTGATAGGCGATCTCTTCCAGTTGGGTACTGATGCGTTGGGTGACCGTGGCTTCCTTCTGCGCTTCAGTGGCTTGCCGTAATTGCTCGGTCAGTTTTGCCCGTTCTTGCTTGTTCGTTTGATTTTCTTTCCAAAGCTTTACCATAGATACCCCTCCTTCTCCCAATAAAAGCAGGAAGAGCAAGGTCAACGAGATGTGCCGCCTCAGGATGTTATTCATTTCAGTTCTTTTTTCGCTTGATCACAAGCATCGTGATATCATCCGATTGTGTCGTATCGCCAATAAATTCACCGAGATCGTTATGTACCTCCTCAATGACTGTTTTGGCATCCTCATAATATAGCTCAGCCAATGAGTCTTCAAAACGCCCTTCTCCGAAAGGCTCGTTTTGGGCGTTGAACGCTTCTGTTATTCCATCCGTGTACAATACGATGGATTCTCCGGGATTTAAATGGACCGTATCGTTCTTGTACACGAATCCCTCAAGCCCTCCTGCCACGAAGTTCGGATGCTGGGATACTTTCTCTACGGTGCCGTCTTCATGTAGGATATAGGCAGGATTATGGCCGGCATTGGTAAAGTCGATGTCTCCACTCTTATGGTTCAGGATCCCATAGAACATCGTTACGAACATGGAGTTTACGCTGGCTTTGCATAATAGGCGGTTCACCTCGTCCATGCATTCATTCGTGCTTTCCGTTGCCATGGCTACGGAACGGAGCAGCGTATTGCTTACCGCCATGAAAAGGGCGGCCGGAATGCCTTTTCCGGATACGTCCGCCATGACGAAACCGATCTTGTCCTTGTCGATACGGAAAAAGTCGTAAAAATCTCCTCCGATTTCTTTGGCGGGAGTCATGGAAGCGTAGATATCCAAAGTTTGTGCGAGTTCTGCGAAAGGTGGGAACCGGCAAGGTAATATCGCTTTTTGAATCTCTCCGGCGGTTGCTAAATCTGTTTGCAAGGATTGCAATTGGTTATGTTCTTTCAGGGTTTCTTTTATATATTGGATTTGCTCGATCGCTTTCTCTATGGTAACGGATAAGTCATCCATGTCGATAGGTTTGGTTGCGAAGTCGAATGCGCCCCGGTTCATGGCCGTACGGATATTTTTCATGTCACCGTAAGCGGATACCATGATACATTTCTGGGCCGGGTTCCGTAACTCGTTAATCTTCGAAAGTAAGGTCAGACCATCCATTTCCGGCATGTTAATATCACTCAATACGATATCGAAATCAGGTTGTTCTACCATTAGTTTCAATGCTTCCAAACCGTTATGCGCAAAAGTGAACTCGTATTCTCCTTTTCTGATTTTTCGCCTGAAGTAATGTGTTAGCAGTACTTCCAGATCCTGTTCATCGTCTACGCTTAGTATTTTTATAGCCATGTCGTTTGTTATTCTGTTTGCTGATGTTTGATATTGCGAAGATATAAATAATGCTCTTGTTCAATTTCTTATCTATGGTTATTAAGCTAAGTTGTCTCCCGGTTGTTGCGACAAATTGTCCGTGGTGGTCTGTAAAGGATAAAATGTCACAAGTCTGATGTGACGATCTGTATATTGTATGCTTGAATGTCATGAAGTGAATGTTTGTTGGACCTTTGGCCTGTGGTCTTTTGTTTACATTTGCGGATTATTATTTAAATGATATGAAGAAAAATTATTGTCGATTGATCGCTGTCGCGTTGACGATGGCACTAGTGGTAGTAAGTTGTAGTGATGACGATCCTATCACCCCGACTCCAGAGCCAACCCCGGATCCAACTCCTACGGTTGTTTACAATGGATTTGGGTATACGTTTCAATTAGACTCCGTGGCCGGAGATGCTGAGGCTTTTAACACGTTTCTCTTGGATACCATGAAGTTCTATTGCCCAGAGCTAAAGGAGGTAACAGCCGGAGTTTATAGCGCTTCTATTGTATTTGAGGAAGGCGATTCGGCCGATTATGTAAAGTTAAGGGATCAACTCGCTGCATTTAAATCAAGCTTTTTGAATGCGATTAAAGTTGTGAAAACACCGGTAGTCACCTCTTCTGGGGTCATCAAGGAGCAATATGGGACTGTCGAGCAGGGTTGGAAATATTCATCCGTCGGTTCAAATTCCGGAAGTGTTGCTTTTGCTGTCTTGATCCCTTCGTTGAAATCTAGTGTCTGGGCCACTGACGATAAAAAGGATACGGGGGTGGAAAGCTTAAAATTTAACGACTGGTCTCTTTTTGCTATAAAGGCGGTATTCTCGGGTAAGGTGGTAGTAAACGATACGGATACATGTTCAGCCTCACGAGAAGGGAATTTGTTGGTCCTGTTGGATGAAGGTTCGAAAATCAAATATGGTTTTACGATTGATCCCAGCGGTGAATCATTAAGTCTAACTCAAGTAGGAAACGATAAGCTAGCCGAAGAGGCCATTACTACTTACAAATCGCAAGAATAAGAGAATCAACGATGAAATAGGCATTTAAACTATAAATATATGAAAAAAGAGTACTTTAATTATTTAAGAGGGGGAGCATGGTTGCTCTTCGCGTTATTGGTGGGATTACCCAATATGATGGCCGCTGCCGGGCAAACAGACGAGCTGGTTATCACAAAAGACGTACGATATGAGGATGAGGTTAACGTGAAAAAACTAATCATCCGAGATAACTCTGAGGAGCCAACGGATAGAATTGATATTAACTTGCGGAATAACAGCACGATCGAGACCATCACGGTTGAAAGCGGTAAAGCGGAAATATTCTTGTCCGGAGCTGAGGCCGTAGAGTATAATCTAGGGGATATCACTATTGCGAAAGGTGCGGAACTGACATTATCCTTAGGTTTTCCAAAGCAAATGCAAATGAAGATCGGGTCGGTTACCAACAATGGCCGGTTCATAGACTTGACCGGATCCGTACAAAAGGTAGGAGGAACTCATTCGTTTGAGATCAAACAAGCGGAAGGGTATTCCAAGATGGGCACGTTGGGGATTCATTCTGAGATAAAAAAAGAGGCACTTGAGCCTGAGATGGAAGTCAGCCTACAAAAGAAAGAGGGGGAGCGTTGGAAAGACGATGAAGCAATAAAAGACGAATGGGCTGAACACATCGCATTCAGCGTATCGGAAAGCGGAACCTATCGGTTAAAGTGGGTTTATAAAGACGATAAAGATAACGGATACGCAGAATTGTATTCAAAAGAAATCAATCTTCTACAGATCACAGGTAATGAAACTTTAAAAGATGTCCACTACAATGCGATCGCACTGAATAATGGTAATATCACCGAGGCAACGGAAGTAAGCATGGACAACGTACATGCGGATCCCTGCACAACAGAAGAAAACGCAGCTGGTTTTTCAGTTGGCTTGAACTCTAATCTGGAACTTACGCTGACAGGTACGAACAGCGAGCTAGGCATCTTGCGTAATCATGGAACAATGGTACTCAAGCAGGAAGGCGACGCTCAATTAGAGAATACGACTATTTATAACGAGGGAACCTTCACGGACGAGACAGGTGTTGTAGGTACTAAGATCTTTGGATCGGCCGGACTATGGATCAAGAATTTCGGCCCGGATGTAGACCAAACCGCACCAGATGGAACCCAAATAAAAAGCATCTCCTGCCAATACTCAATAATGTCTTTCTCCAAGAAAGCTATTGTAGAGGTCCTCAAGGACAATCAATGGGTGAACTATGACGAGATCAGGGGTAGTGAGGTGGAAAATGAGAACTCGGCTCTAAGCTTGGCTGATGAAGGGGGAGAAGAGAATTGGCCTTCAAATCTCTACTTTAAATTCGCTACCGCCCAAAAAGGTACGTATCGTTTCAAGATCCAAACAACAAATAAGGCTTGCGTGACAACTTGGTATAGCCAACCTTATGAACTTATCGCTAGCGAATTCGAGATCAATGATAATCAGCTGGCATTGGGAGAAGCAAATAACACCACTGTCATACCAAGCCTATTGATCACAGCCGGTAAGGATGGAAGCGAAAAAGACGCAACATTGGAAAACATCGAGATCTCGGAACATGCTGTTGGAACACCTTCCGTAAACGTAGAAAATGGAGCAAAAGTAAATCTCACATTGAAAGGGAAGAACGACCTCGGATCAATCCAATTGGAGGAAGATGCAAGAATCACCTTGAAACCGGAAACGGCAGGCAAGGATATGAGCGAGAATTTATCGATCTCCTCCGTACGCAATGGAGGTTCCTTCACGGACGAGACCGCCACGGTATCCTTGGTGAAGGATTTGAAGAATCATACGATGATCGAATTCACGGATACGATTATCTATCAAATCGGAAATGCGATCAGCGTTAGCTTAAGAGCAGTAGGAAACTCATTAACGGGTGATTACTTACTATTGGGAGACCATACGATAGAAAAGTTTGTTGATGGCGAGTGGAAGAAAGCACAATCGGAAGCACAATTGCGTGCGGCTGGCCCTGTGGAAGACCCGAATCGTTCCGCTGAAGCCGTAATCAATCTTACGACTACGGAGATAGGTATTTATCGTATGAAAGTAACCTCCACTGATATAGAAGATGAAGCGTATAACGCTACTTTATACTTCATGTTTGAAATCGTTGACTTAGGAGACAAGCTAGCCATCAAGACGATTGATGGAACCATCGCCTCCATTGATGGAACTAGCGAAGAGTATAAGAATGCCAATATGCTGATATTTGCCAGTGATGCAAGTACGGAATCTCCGGTCAAAGTAACCTTAAACAATGTCCAATTGAAAGAGGCAGAAGGATATGAGGAATACACGTCCAGCATTGTCGCCAAAGACCAGAATTATGAGCTTACATTAAATGGAGACAATGACTTGGCAGCCTTTATCGTTGAGGAGGACGCTACCGCTACCTTGAAAAAAGGAGATTCGTTCAAATCCTTGAACGCTACGGTTTATAACGGCGGTAAGTTCATCGATGAGACCGGTACGATCCAGAAAGTGGTAGACTCCAAAGGTTTGACAATGGTGGATATCACCGGATATGAGTTACCTGCATGGAATGGTTATATCTTAAAGGTTAATTTCGATTTCTTCTTTGGCAACTATGAGGTGATATCAGAAGATAAAGCTTTAGAATATTTGGTAGATGGAGAATGGGTAGCTTATCACAATAGCGTAATGCGTTCCGCGGAAGGCACACCGGAATGGAGTGCTCCGCAAAGTGGCGAGATAGCTTATACATATACGGGATTGGAAGAAGGAAAATATCGTGTTAAGGTGTATGCGGAGGAATGGATAACAGGAATTGAAGAAGGTTCTAAAGAGAATCCTCATACCGTTACTTTATATCACTACTTCACGATCAGCGAACCTGCTCCCGAGCCTACCTATTACGGTATCACCTTGCCATCCGTAGAAGGTGCCACCACCTCGCCGGCGGCGGGTACATACTGGGAATACGAAGGTTCCTCTTTCAGCTTCTCCTTGACATTGGATCCCGCTTACGATCAATCCAAGCCGGAAGTGAAAGCGAACGGACAGGTAGTGACCCCGAGCGAGAACGGTACGTACACTATCGCCAATATTTCCGAGGATGTCACGATTACGATCGAGGGTATCGCAGAGAATACGCCGACAGGTAATGCCGAGGTGGATGATGACAGCGTTAAGGTCTGGGGTGCGGATGGCATTCTGCATCTTTACACTCCTGTGAAGGCTAAGGTTTGGGTCTATACGTTGAATGGCGTGTTGGTCCGTGCGGTGGATGAGGTTATCGGTAACCAAACGATTTCTTTGGCTGGCGGTTCTTACATTATCGTGATCGACGATCAGAAATATAAGCTGAGATTCTAAATCTCTGATTTTATAAAGGGCGGGTCTCGTAAACGCACGATGCCCGCCCTTTTTTACGTACGGAGTTTTCATCGCAGCGATGATTTGATTAATGTTTAAAAGTATATGATGAAAAAAATAGTTTTGTGCTACTTGTGTGTAGCTTGTACCGTATTATCTGTAAATGCTCGCTCTTTCCCGGAAGAGAAACCTGAGTATTCAAAGATGTCTCCTTATACGTCCATTTTGTTAAGACAGGCACGGAAGAATGCAAAAGACGTATCTCCTTCCATGCTACGGAGCTTGCGGGTGATGGAGGATGGAAAACGGTTAATGCCGGCGATCGTGGAAGTCGCTGACGCGTCTGGCTGGGATGCCTTGGAAGCGGCCGGTTGTCAGATCCGTACACGGCTGAATAATCTGGGAACGGTAGATATCCCTTTGGAGCAGGTAGAGGCATTGTCCGGACTATCTTCCATATCGTATATCGAAGCTTCCCGGCAGCTCTCTTTGTCGATGGACTCCGCCAGTGTCAAATCGAACGCGGAACCGGCGTATGTGGGAGAGGGCCTATCTCATCCCTATACGGGAAAGGGTGTCGTGGTGGGGGTCGTAGATACGGGGTTCGATTTTACGCATCCGACACTTTATGATGCCTCCGGTGAGGAATACCGCGTGAAATACATCTGGAACCAACGGGCTGCCGGTGCCACGGGAGCGTTGGGATATGGCGAGGAATATATGACGGAAGAGGAGTGCTTACGTGCGCGAACAGATATTACCAGTGAGACGCATGCCGCTCATGTGGCGGGAATAGCGGCTGGCAGCGGATATTCCACACCTTATCGTGGAGTGGCCTATGAGAGTGATATCTATATCGTTGGGACAACCATGCGTGATCCGGATATATTGGATGGGGTGAGCCGTATCTTTGAACGTGCGCAGGTAGCGGGTAAGCCCTGTGTTGTGAACTTAAGTTTGGGAAGCACTTACGGGCCTCATGATGGAACGGATTTGCAGTCCCGTTATTTGAGCGCTATGACGGGACCCGGACGCATCATAGTTGCCGGTATGGGTAATGATCAATCTAAAAAATTGTATGTGGATAAAGGCTTTGACCGGGATACGTTATCTACGTTTTTTCAGCCCATGGATTCCTTGTCCGGTATATTTATATGGGGAGATAACCCGGGGCAGACCTTCTCGGCAAGTGTCGCTCTGTATGATGCGGAAAGGGGAATGGTGGTGGATAGTTCGGCTTTTATCCCCGTTGATCGTAAAGTACCGGATGGTGCGGACATCGTGTTGGGGAGGAAAGATGCGGGTACGGGATATCACGTATATTTCGGTACTCAATTGTATCCGGGGAATAATAAATATAATATGGTCTTAAACATAGAGGGATCTAAGCGAGAACATGAATATCTCTTGCTGAGGGTGGTTTCACCGGAGGGTGGAATAAAGGCTTGGAGCGGTGCCTCTCCTTTCGAAAGTCTGGGCTTAGGCGATCGCTATTCGGAGGGTCGTGGGGATCATACGATTGGCGAGCCGGCTACCGGAGTGGATGTGATCGCCGTGGGTAGTTATGATAATCGCGTAAATTTCGAGAATGCGGCGGGAGAGGTCAAGTACTATAAGCTTCAAGGCAAGCCGGGGGAGATTTCTCTTTTTTCCAGCTTAGGCCCGACAGCCGACGGCCGGATCAAGCCGGACGTGGTGGCCCCGGGTGGTATGCTGATCTCGTCTTTCAACAGTTTCTACACGGGTGGAGATATGGACTCTTTGATCGTGAAGAATAACACCTCTTTTAGGGGTAAGGACTATAGCTGGATCTGTATGAGTGGGACCTCCATGGCTTGCCCGTTCGTGACAGGGAGTATCGCTTTGTGGTTACAGGCGGACCCGACGTTAGCCCCGGATGATATAAAAGATATTTTTTATCGTACGGCCGTACGCGATAAGAAGATGGAATATCCGAATACGATATGGGGCAATGGGAAGATCGATGTGTATAATGGCTTGCTGGACGTGCTGGATATTCCCACCTCTACCGAGGACTTATCGGAAGGGCTACCGGCAAAAGAGGCGGTATCGGTCTATACCGACGGGACTCCGGGAATGTTCCACCTGCGCTGGGCTGAAGTTCCGGGCACGTTCACGGTACATGTCTATGATATGGAGGGGCGTCCTGTGCATGAGGAGCATATGGATCGTTTCGCCGCCGTTGATTACACGGTCTCCATGGGATCGGTCCCTGCCGGGATATATGTCGTGACGATAGAGACCGAAGCGGGTATGGCTAAGCGAAAAGTGGCGTTGTGATATACTGGCACGACGGCCATCTCGACGGGGTCTCGCGGGAAGATTAGCGGAAACCTAATTTCTTGAGAGACCCTGTTTCCTCTGCTGTCGCATCCTTTATCTGATAGGCCGCGAATTCCCGGGGATGATCATAATGCGCCCGAAACCACTCGAAGTGCTCCGGGGTGTCTCTTAGCCTCTTGTCGATTATTAGCGGATTAAAGCTTCGCAAGATAGCTCCTTCTATCCGGTTCTTGGTGAATTGGCTCAGCTCGATTACGGGATCGGATGGAGCGGGGGGAGCCACTTCCTTTATTTTCTCGATCTGGATATCGAAGAATCGTCCGATATTCTCCAAGCACATCCTTGTCCCGTTCGCCTTCCCGTCGGCGGAGAAACCGGCTATATGAGGAGTGGCGATCGTGGCTTCCGACAGTAATTCCCGGTCGATATCCGGTTCGTTCTCCCAGCAATCGATGATCAGTTCGCTGACCTTGCCGGTTCGTTTGGCCCGCGATAAGGCTTGCGTATCATGTACGGCGCCCCGGCAACTGTTGATAAACCATGGCTTTCGTTCCAATTTGTCGAAAAAAGCAGGATCGGCGAGATGGCGGGTGGCGAAACGTCCCTCTTTGGTCAACGGCACATGCAAGGTGATGATATCGGCCTCTTTCGCGATCGTGTCCAAGGATACGAATCTATCCTCGCCTTCCCGCATGGCACGGGGCGGGTCATTGCGAAGCACACGCATCCCCATGGCCTCGCATAGCCTCTCCACGATACTCCCTACATGGCCTACGCCAACGATACCGATAGTCTTCCCTGCTAGTCTCTCTCCTTTGCGGAGGGCGACGGCTACCAAAGAGGATAATACATATTGTCCCACGGAAGCGGCGTTGCAACCCGGGGCGTTCTTCCACGTGATCCCTGCCTTCTCGCAATAACGGATATCGATATGGTCGTACCCGATCGTGGCTGTCGTGATGAGGCGAACCCGGCTGCCTTCGAGTAGTTCCCGGGTGCATTTATCGATACTGCGAACGATCAAGGCGTCCGCTTCCCGTATGTTCGTGGGTGTAAACTCGTTGGAGTTGAGGTAGGATACATCCGCTATCGGCTCCAAGATTCCTTTCAGGTAAGGAACCGTGTTATCTGCTATTATTTTCATCTCATCTGCTTGATTATTGTTACGCGATATTAAGTAAAAAACAGGGGATATACAAGTGATGGGAGTTTCTTCTAATAGAAACAGTAGTTTCTTCACGAGGAAACTAAAGTTTCTATTAGGAGAAACGGCAGTTTCCTTAGGAGGAAATTTTAAGAAACTGTAGTATGCTTATAATATGATACTTATCTTAGTTTGTGCTGATTGAAGTGAGGACCCGCTTTTATTAGGAAGAACAGGGTGGATAATACCGTAAGGCAAGCGCCGGACAAGTAGGCGTAGTTGAAGCCACCCAGCTCTTGTGCGATGCTGCCCCCGGCCATCAACCCGATACCGATACCTACATCCCAACTAGTTAGATAGGTAGAAGTGGCCGTACCCCGCTGGTTATTGGGTGCCAGATTCACGAAAAGCGTGTTGAAAGCAGGGAACATGGTTCCGAACGCCACGCCTTGCGAGAGGGCTATACCTATGTAGAGATAAGAGGAAAATACCGGATTCCAACGCATCAACTCCTTGAGCGCCGCAAGAAGAAAGAATGTGGCCGCCGCCAAATACATCCCGAGGGAGATAACAAGCGTGATCCGTCCTTTATCCACTTGCCGTCCGGAGAACAGGCGGGAGACGGCGAGTCCCACGGCCATAAAGGTGAAATAAAGTCCGGAGTTTACGCTGATCCCGATCTCAGCGGCGTACATCGCTACATAAGTGGTAGTCATACCATAAGGAATGGAGAGCAATAATAGGGAGATACCCGCCCAGGTTCCCTTCACGAGGAAAAAGCGGTCCAGTGAGATCGGCTCCCGTTTGACAGGTTGTTTATGGGGACTTTTTACCATATAGGCCATGGCGAACCCAAGGCTTCCGGATAGCAACGAGCAGGAAAAGATCACGTCGTATGTGAAGTTCCCTTGCATGAACAGGCCGATCATCGGCCCGAAACTCATGGCGATGTTATTGGCTAGGCCGTAATAGCCAATGCCTTCCCCACGGCGGGAGGAGGGCAAGATATCGATCAGTATCGTATTTCCAGCCACTGTCACCATGCCGAAGGCGAAACCGTGTACGATGCGTAAGGCGATAAAGAGGGTAAGCGTTGTGGCTACCATGTATCCGCCGAATATGGCGGTGAAAATGAAATAAGCCACCAGATATAAGGGACGGCGGGCGAAAGTATCCAGTAAATATCCGGCGAACGGACGGATGCAGAGCGCCGCTAGCGTATAGCACGACAAGATAAACCCGATCATGGACTTCCCGATCATGAATTCTTCCTTCAGATAAAAAGGCAAGATCGGCAGGATTAGATAGAAAGCGAAAAAAAGCAGGAAATTCGCCGCTAGTATATAGCAAAAGCTGGGTGTGACGATCTTATCATTATTCATAGAGACGTGTCGTTTATAAATGGCGCAAAATTAGATGAATTTATTGAATAAAAGGGCTTAAAGTAAGTTTTTTGTACGGGATTGGGACTGATTGCCGCAAATAGTTAATTTAATTCACATGTAAGGCTTTTTTATACTCGGTCGGTGTCATCCCGATCTTATTCTGGAAGAGGCGGTGTAAGGCACGTACGTTTCCCAATCCGGAATCGAGGGCGATGGCTTCGAGGGTGTAATAAGGATATTGTTTCATTAGCTGTATGGAGTGTTCCATGCGGAGGTTGCCGATATAGTTCGTGTAATTGTCTCCCGTGTTGCTTTGTATCATCCGAGAAAAACGGTTTTTGTCCATGCTGAGTCGTTTTAATACCTCCTCACGGGTGAGATCTGATTTTAGATAGAGCTTTTCTTTATGCATTATTTTCTCCAGCAGGATGAAAGTATCTTGATCGATTGGTTGATCAGGATCAAGTTGTGGCTTTTTATCTAACTTGGGAAGTTTTTCTTGGTGCGATAGTTCTGCCTCTTTGTCACGTTCCTTGATCGCCAATAGCTCATTTTTGTAGGCTAGGAGTTGGTTCACTTGGTTCACGGTGATCTTGTTCTTTCGCTTGATGACTTGGCTGTTCCGGTACGTGATCCAAAGCAAGAGAATAAGGAGGATTATGATGCCTAGCGAGGCTCCGAGAAATGTGTTGCGCTGCTTCAGCTCCATTTCCTGCTTGATGATCTTGGTTTCCTTTTCGTTCGTCTCATAGGCGATGGCGAGTTCCATAGCCGCGTTTTCCTTGTCGCGGGCATACAGTTTCTTTCGTATGTTGGAGAGACGGTCACTGTATTGGAGAGCTGTTTTATAGTCGCCCATTAAGGAATAGGCATCCTTTAGCTTATCCAATATCACGGTATAATCTTTGTTGATGGTGTCTTGCGCCGGAGTCAGTCGTTCTCGTTCAAGGGTGTTGTAAATTACTTGTTTATAATCTTTTATTAATAGTAAATAGTGATCCGCCCCCGTTCTTCCTTGTGGGTTCCGGGCAAATTCCGTGGAGAGGAACTTTTGGTAGTAACTGGATGCGGTTTGCTCTTTTCCAACGAGTTGATACGCTTCACAAAGAAGGCTATATACATAACTTAGCTGCATATCAGCCCTTGTTTCAGGCATATCGCCTGTCCGTTTCATGTTTTCTATTAATACCTCTGTCTTTTTTCCGGTATTTATCGCCTCGTCACACTTTTTTTGGATCATGAGGATTTGTAGCTTTTCAGTATAGAGAGAAACCAACATGAGCAAATCTTTCGGATCGGCAGAACCGTCTAACAGTTCGATCGCCTGATCTAATGTCGCGAGGGCCTTATCATTTTGGGCTAGTTCGCGTTGTGCCCGTGAGATCGTAATCATGGCTCTGGTTTCCTGAGGTTTATTATTCTGATCGTGTGCGATGTGTATAGCTTTTGTCGCATATTCGATCGCTTCGCTTTGGCGGGATAGCTCGATATAACAATTAGCCAATAGCTGGCAGACGTACATGTAGACATTGGAATTGTTTTGTACGGAATCCGTATGGAATGCGGCCAAGGCATATTCCAATGCTTTTTTGTCTTCTTTTAACCGGGTATAAGCGCGTGAGTGGATAATTTGGACTCTGTATTCCGGGATGAGCCCTAGTTTCTTGGCGCTATCTGCCAAGATCATCGCTCTTTCCGGGGTTGCTATAATCTGGCTGGCTATAGACAGGTAAGATAATTCTTCTTGGGGGCGGTTATCCGCGGAAGGGTTTGCGGCTCTCAAGAGTACGATAGAAAAAAAGAATAAAGTTATATATGTTAGTTTCATTCATTTGCTTTTTAGCGAACAAAAATATAAATTTTTCTTTGATTTATAGGTGTTTTTGGTAATGATTAGATATGAAAAGGGCCTAGTTTGCCTCGAATCCGGATTATATGTCACACTGTTTTGGACTAAATGTCGTAAGATGGCGGGGTTTCTTTATGTAAGTCCATATTTAAAAGCCTTAATTCGCATTCTAATAAGACAGATAAAATGGCGCATTTGAAATGGATAGTTTTTTTATGTATGGTTTTTCACATAAGTAGCGCTTCGGCACAATGGAAAGTCGGGGTACAAGCGGGTTATACACACAATAGCCTGTCTACGGCATCCGGGTATGCTTACGATCGGAATTATGATGCGCTTGGCGGTTTTACGCTAGGCGTACCTGTGCAATATGAATTTGTCGATTGGTTTGCCTTGCAAACTGATTTGTCTTTCACGCAAAAAAACTATGCCTCGTACCGGAGTGGAATGTACAATGATATACAGAGTGATACCAAAAACGGATTTATGCAACTGCCGGTTTACACTCATTTCTCATTCGGAGGAGAAAAACTAAGAGGCTTTATAAATGCCGGTGCCTATGTCGGCTATTGGGCTTCAAGTAAAACTAGGGGAGACCAACTTCAATACTTTTATTCCATTATAGATCCGCAAGCTAAAGCCTCTTATCATTTTGATGGAAAAGTACCGTTTGATTCCCGCCGGGACAATCGTTTTGATGGTGGATTGATGACCGGTCTGGGATTGCAATATCAATTGACACCGGGAATCCAGCTATTGATAGAAGGACGTTACTACCGCAGATTAACCGATTTACAAAAAAATTATATGCGGAACCAGATACACCGTTATAATGACACATTCTCGTTACAAATAGGTTGCATGTTTACTTTGGGGAACTGGTACGAAAAGAAGTAACCGGAACCGGATGTTCAATATTAATACAAAAAACAAATGAAATATTACAAGATAGCATGGGTCTTATTGCTAACCGCCCTATTGTCCTCTTGCCGGGAAGAGAACCCGTCGGTGTTTAATCCGCAGGATGAGGACGTACTCACTTCATGGGATGATGTTTTTGAATCTTTCTGGAACGGCATGAATTACAGTTATGCGTTCTGGGATGTCGACCCCACGGATTGGGATGAGGTCTACAGGGAATACAAACCTCGCTTCAAAGACTTGGAATTCAAAAATAGCCAGGATTCAGCGACTGTTAAGGCACTGTTTACTGAAATGACTGAAAACCTAGTCGATCATCATTATATTTTAACCTTGCTCTTACCCCCTGATGAAAAAGAAAAAAAGGGGTGGGCTTCGATCCAACCGGAACTTCAAGAAATTGGGAAAAGGGCGTATTATCATAAACGTTATTTTGAAACAGATATTGTAAAGACGATCGAGGCGAATGGGAAAAAAGGACGCATAAATATGAAAGACCTAAAATATGCATTTGTTTATGATGAAGAAGGAGAATTTGTTATGGGTATATATTCCTACTGCATAGACAACGGCATTGTCTATTTACGTCTAAGCGCCTTTAGTATTACGGATAATCTGGAAAACACCAAGGTACAAGAAACTTATCAGAACTTCTTCAATCTGATCGAAACGGTACCGGACTTAAAAGGTATTGTTATTGATACGAGAAGTAATGGAGGAGGGAGTCTTGATGATTTGTTCTTTATTTTATCTCCTTTGATTTCTAAGGAAATAACGTTTGGATACACTCGCTCTAAAAACGGTATGGGAAGATTGGACTATACACCTTGGTCGCCTATGACTCTCTATCCCGCCAACCGTTCCGGCAACGAATATGCCTCCTACATAACCGAGCTCCAAATAAAAAGGAATATTGAAAATATTCCCATCGTCGCGTTAGCCGATCTTTATTCAATAAGTATGGCCGAGATAACTCCCATGGCTATCTGTGCCCTGCCTAACGGATGTCTTATCGGAGAACGTACTTGGGGAGGACACGGGCCGCTAAATGATAACTTCAATGACAGTTATGCCGGAACTTTTGAAAATGACGCGTTTCGGGTACAGACTTCCACTTCAGAAACCAAAAACATGGATGGCACTATTTATGAAGGTTTCGGTCTTACTCCGGATATTGAGGCCTTATATAACGAGACTGAATTCCTCAATGGGAATGACATGCAACTGGAACGGGCCATACAGTATATTAATACGGGTAAATGATCCAAGCGTAACATAAGTGCGGATTTACTGAAGAACGATATTTATTCATAATATAAAAGATAGTTAATATGAAGAAAAAATCTATTTTGTTATCGCTGCTTCTAGCGATTTTTGTGGTAGGAGGGATGTTTGCCCAAGAACCTACGTATTCCAAGATGTCTCCCTATACACGTATCCTTTTAGACAAATTAGCGAAGAAAGATACGGCGAACTCGTTGTTGAGGAGTTCTATCTCGGGAGATTATCTCTCGGCGTTCGTGAAGGTGGCGACGGATGAGGGATGGGCTTCCTTGGATTCGGCCGGGTGCCGTATCCGGACAAGGACGGGAGATATCGCTACGGTGTTGATCCCCCTTTCTGCCGTGGAGTCGATGTCTGAGCTGGGTTGTATCCAATATGTATCCGCTTCACAACCTATGAGGGCCAGTATGGACTCGGCCCGTTACTACTCGGATGTGGCGGATGCCTATGCGGGGACTAAGCTTCCCCAGCCTTATACGGGCAAGGGGGTTATCGTGGGTGTGGTCGATGTGGGGCTTGATTTTACTCACCCGAACTTCTATGACAAGGAGGGTAAAGCGTATCGTATCAAACAGGTCTGGGATCAAACGAGTCCTTATAGTACAGCGGAATACAGGACGGAAGAGGAGCTGCTGGATGCGGCTTGCTCGTTTGATTCGGATGTAGATACGCATGGTACCCATGTCGCGGGCATAGCCGCCGGCGGAGGGTTTGATACGCCCTATCAAGGTGTTGCCAACGAGAGTGATATGATCTTGGTAGCTACTACCATGCAGGATGCCGATATCGTAAACGGAGTGGACTATATATTCAAGGAGAGCGAGAGACTGGGCAAACCTTGCGTGGTGAATCTTAGTTTAGGGGATGGTCTTGGAGGACACGATGGTACTAGTTTTATGGATATAATGTTGGACCGAATGGTCGGGCCGGGAAAAATCATCACGGCTGCCGCGGGCAATTCCGGAGATGAAGCTGTCTATACCGAACTAATGTCGCCTCGGGATACCTTGCATACTTTTGTAAGCAGGTCTGATACGGGCCTTTCTTATGGGGTGGTGGATATCTGGGCGGACGAGCCCGGGGAACCTTTTTCTGTTTGTCTGGATCTGTATGATCGCGAAAGCGATGAGATATTAAATACTACCGGGTTCTTCGCCTTGGATACAATGCCTAAGTTTTCTGTTTTTACTAGTGAGAGCGTGGATGGTACGTTGGTGTATGAGGCGCAAATGGAATCTGAATTATATGTGTTTAATGGGAGATACCATCTTTTTATTCAGTTCGATTATCCGGAAGGCACTAAAAATGAAAAGATATTCTTACTTCATGTGGCGACAAATAACACGCCGGTCCGGGCTTGGGGCAACAATGGCGAGAGTTTGTTTACGGACTTGGGAAAGGGGGATCCCTATACGATCGGAACGGGAGATTTTACTATCGCCTCTCCGGCATCGGCCAAAAACGTGATAGCTGTCGGGGCTTATGCCACTCGTATATGTCCGGTAAATGTAGATGGAAAGACCTTTTATTGGCTAGGTAATAGTTTGGGTGAGTTAATATTATTTTCAAGCGTAGGCCCTACGCTTGATAATCGCATGAAACCAGATATAACAGCGCCCGGACTTTGGGTGGCGTCCTCTTATAACTCATTCTATCTGGAGGGTGAGACCGGTGAAGGAGCCAAGGCATCACAGGCTCGCTATTCCACTTTCAATGGACGTCGATATCCATGGGGGTATATGAGTGGTACATCGATGGCTTGTCCTTTCGTGACTGGCAGTATCGCTCTCTGGTTACAGGCGAACCCTACTTTATCCCCGGATGATATCAAGGATGTTTTCTCCCGTACGGCTGTTCAGGATAAACCCCTCTCTTATCCGAACAAGCAATGGGGATGGGGAAAGATAGACGTGTATAAAGGTTTGCTGGATATATTGGGAATCCCTACCTCTACGGAGAACGTATTCGAGGAGGCTCCGCAAGAGGCCGTGTCCGTATATGCTAGCGGTACGAAAGGTAGTTTCCATGTCCGTTGGGCGGAGGTCCCCGGTTCATTCAGCATCCATGTACATGACGCTTCGGGCCGTCATCTGTATGGTGAGAAGGTCGGTTTACCTGCCTCGGTGGATTACGCTGTTTCCTTGGGAGATGTCCAGTCTGGTATTTATTTCATACGGATAGATACGGCGGAGGGTACGGTGGAGCGGAAGATACGCCTATAACCCGGACTCGTCTGGATCGTTTATAGCTGGTAGCGGATCGCTACCAGAAACTCCCGGGGACGGATACGTACCCATGAGGTATAGCTTTCCAACGATGCGTATCGTGTGTATGCGTAGGTACGTTTGTCGAACAGGTTTGTCGCCGTGGCGGTGATTTGCCAACGCCCGGATTTCCATGAGACCGAGAAGTCTGCGAAAACGGCGTTGACGGATTGGTCTTCATTCACGTCATTGTGGTAATGATCTACGGAAAGACTTGCCTCTATGGGTGAGAAAATGTAGGAGAGTTGTACTTGTTGGATGACGTTCCATAAGGGCGCCAAACGGGTACGTTCTCCTATTTTACTTCCTCCGTACCGGATATCGGTTTGGTAACTGGTCTCCCAATGGCGGTTGGGAGTCCAGATCACTTTGGGTTCTAGGCGCATGAGACGATATTGATAGGGAAGCCTTTGTCCCCCGCTGATTTGCTCGGCCTTGCTGATATTGAGGAGCGCCATGAGCGAGGTCTTTAGCCCTAGATCGTAAAAGCCTTTGGATAGCGTGCTTTTGACGGTATAGCCGGAACCGTGGTTGGACAGTGGTAAGGAGACTCGTTGTACCTGTCCGTTCTCTATACGTTGCTCGTATATACGATTGTACCACTCCCGGTTGTGTGTCAGGTTTACCGTGGCGAAGAATTCCCGTGCCGTACTCTTGTATTCCCCATAAACGGAATAAAGCTGTTGTCTGTAAACCGGGAGGATTCCGCAATTCCAGACGCTATTCCGGTAATCCGTTTGATAAGGCCGGTCGTATAAGTCGGTCATCTCTCCATATCTTTCCTTATAGGAGGCGTGTACCGTGAAATGCCATGCGTAATTCAGTTTGTAGATAATGGACAGGGACGGATTAACCGAGATGCGGGAGAGACCGATCCCTGTATATCCGGTCCATCTGAGAGGAACGCTGAGGGATAGGGTCCATTTATAGGTATTCCATTGGTAATCGGGTGAGAGATAAGTTTGCAGGCTTTTCTTGATATTGCTGATCTCCCCGTTTATGCCCACCGTATATCGCTGGGTGAGGGAACCGCTCTTTTTTAGGAATGAAAAGGAATTATCGGTATAAAAGTCGCATAAGTTCATTGGATAAGGGTGGTTATCCAAGCGAAGATCGGCCGCGTTGCTGTGGTAACGGAGCAAAGACTGGACTTCCAACGTGTATTTGTCCAAGCTCCACAGGCTCCGTAAATTATTACGCAAGTTGAGGTTCGGGGTTTTGATGCGTTGGTCCAATGTTGTACGGCCGGTGGAAATTGTGTTTCCGGTTATATGGGAAAGGCTGGATTGCCAATCTCCGGTGGCTGAGAACTGGTTCTTGAGATACCTTTCCTGCGAGTTGTTTTCCACTCCGATATTGAGGTTGGCTTGATCCGAGCGAATGCGGCTATCGCTTTGCTCCGTTAGATGAATCGTGTCCTCGGATTGGTAATAAGTCGTCTCACTCCCCCTTTCCTGTGTTCGCAGGTCGTGTATATAACCGGCGTTTATACGGAGTTGGGTGTTCTCGTTCAGTTTATATAGGCGATTTGCGGATAGGCTGTGTATATGGTTGAACAGCCAGCGCTCTTTCTTTAGCGGGGCGGAGAATGAGGGCTGTAGCAGAAATTGGGGAACCTTGGGCTCGGATAAACGGGATTCGGGTGATTTGGTAAGCGTATTTTGCTCGCCCGATACATCCTGCCCGGTATTATTCCCTTTATATAGATAAGCGGATTGGCTGCTGCGGCTGATCTGCAAGGCGTCCGCTGTCCCTTTCCATAAGAACGGGGATGCGCCGAGACCGCCTTCGGCATTGATCAACCAGCGATCCCGGAATTCCGGTCTCAGCTTGAGGTTCAACGCTACGTCTTCGGTCTTGATCTTTCTCTGTAACACACGGATCGGTTGGTGGTTCTCCATCACTTGTACGTTCTGTACGGCGTCGGCTCGCAGGTTCTCGCTGATTTGCTTGTATTTCCCGTTGGTGAGATCCAGTCCCTCCACATAGAAATTACGGATCTCTTTCCCGTTGTAAGAGATCTTCCCCAGATCATCGATATCGATACCCGGAAGTTTCCGTAATACGTCCTTGATGGATTGATCCTTTGGGGAGAGAAAGCGGGTGACATCATAATTGATCGTATCTTGCCGCCCCCAGACACGTCCCGGACGGATTTCCACCTCCTTTAGGCTGAATACCTGCGGCTCCATCTCAAAACAAAGCGTTTGTCCGGCATGTACGGCTTGTTGTTGGGTTTGGTACCCTAAGAGCGAGACGGAGACGAGAAGTGAGTCCGTCCGCTTCGGTTGGGTGAGGGTAAAGGTCCCTTCATTATTACTTAACGTATAGTTGATAGGAAGGGAGGTGTTGCCTCTGGTTAATTGCACGGTAGCTGCTTCTACCGGTAGTTGGCTTTCCCTGTCGATCACGATCCCTCGGATGACGGGTTGGGCGGCCAATCCTGCCGGGCAGAGCAGCATAAGTAAACAAAAAGTGTGTATATGTAGTATGATCCGTTTCATCTTTCTTCCCTTTCTATGGGGTTATACGGCATGTTCTTGGGTCGGTAAGGTTTTCCGTTATCGTCGGTGACGGTCACTTTTACCTGTGGCGAGGTCAAGGCGATATATCCGATAGGATCGGCGGCATATCGTTCGTAAGCCTTTTGCAGGTTCTTGCGGTTGATCGGCTCGAAATCGTTTCCCCCGAAAAGGATCGGGTTCTTACCCCGGCTCAGTTCGATACCTGTGCAGATGAAAGTGTAATGTCCTTGGCTGTCTTGGGCTTTTAGGATCAAGCCCGGTAATCCGCATAATTTCCAGGGACCCTCGCTTTTCGGTATCTCCGGCGTGTACCAAGCCTCATAATGCCTGCCCTTGAAATGACAGGTCGCTTTCCGGCAAGGATAGGACAGGATGGTCATCGTATCGGGCAGTAAGGTCCATTCCGGGCGTTCCTCCTTTTCCTCGCAGCGGAAGCGACTGGCGGCAAGGGCATCCAAGGTCGTGGTCTTTCCCTCCGGATAATTCTTGTAGACCTGTGCGTTAGTATTGGATGAATATTGTTGCAGATGTTCATTGATGACTTCTCGCGAGGCTCCGGCGGCCTTGTCGGCCTCTAGTACGGAATCGGTGAGGAATTTGGCGTAACTATAGTAAACGGAGCATTTATCCCCGACCTTCAGCATGAGGGTCTCTTCCTCTTTCTTGTCGGGTTGGAGCGTGTCCGGCATGGACGTGGTTTGGTATTGTACCGTGAAACGTGTCTCGTCGATGGGCTTGGCTCTTAGTACGTCGTTTAGGTTGAAGATGTTGATTGTCACTTGGGCGTTCGTCTCGTGTCCCGCCCCTGACAGACCTACGCAAAGCAGGCCGATTGTCGCTATGATTTGTTTCATGATCTGTTGGTTTTAGAAGTTATTTGTCGCGAATGTAAGAGAGGAACGTTTGCCGTAAGGAAGATTTTTATTACTGAAATATTACTCCGCTTATAAAAATGGCTACATGTACGTTGTAATCATGGAGTAGCTATCTATCTTTGCCGGAAAGGAATAAGATATGGGAAAGAGGATTCGATGGATATGGGTAATCTCGTTGGCGGCGGCTTTGGCGGCGATCGGGGTACAAGGCTATTGGCTGTTCAATCAGTTCCGGTACGAGATGTGTACTTATGCGGATGAGATCGCCGGTGAGGTATTTCATGCTGGGCAGGAGGAATTTCGTATACGGAAGGAAGAGGCGGAGATGACGAAAGGTACTTATATTATAGAACGCCAGTCGAAATACCAGTCTGGTGATAGCGTGTTAAACGGGTTGAAAAACTCGTTCGGTTTCCAGCTTTATCCCAAGGATACGACAAAGATCCATAGTTTTCGACTTCATCTGGACCCGAATATGCCGGAAGATAGTTTATTAGTTGGGGTAGATCGTTCGGTCGTGGAGTTCTTCGTGCCTTTCTCCGCGGAGCGTTTGGACTCCATCTTGTCTGTCGGTCTGCCCGGTCTGGATTATCGGGTACGTCCGTTCATAGCGAGCAATACCTTGTCCGGGCAGTCGTCGGCCTTATGGTTGCCGTTATCGAAAAAACTGTTTTCAACCTCTATCTCGATATGCTATGTGTTCGCCCCGATCGAGCGAAAGGCGGTGTGGGTGGATGTGGATCTTCCCATGAATCCGTTATTGGGCCGGATGGGATGGCAGCTTTTCTTAAGCCTTTTCCTTATCTTGTTATTGCTGGCTTGTTTGGGTTTCCAGATCCGTACGATCTGGGAGCAAATGCGCTTGAACGAGTTGCGTGAGGGATTCGTGCATACGATGATCCATGAGCTGAGGCGACCGGTACAAACCTTGAAGGTATTCGTCTCTTTCTTGAATGACCGGGAAATGCGGATGGATGAGGCCACGACGGAACGGGTCCTTCAAGACTCCATGTTCGAGTTGGATAATCTTTCCGCCTATCTGGGAAAATTGAAAGATATGGTTTGTGTGGACGAGCGGGAGACGCTCCTGAGACCTTCCGCTTTTAATCTCCGTGAGTTGGTGGAGAAGGTGGTACGCCTAACCAATATCCCCGCCGGGAAAAAAGTTTCTTTCTCAACGGCCTTTCCTCCGGATATGCCGGATCTGACGGCCGATCCGGTACATGTGGCGAATGTCTTGTCTAACTTGATAGAGAACGCTATCAAATATTCGGGAGAGGAAGTGGATATCAATATCGTAGTGCTTTGGAATCATCAAGGGGTCGAATTGACCGTTTCGGATAATGGTTTCGGTATCGCTCCGGATGAGCGGCGAAAGGTGTTCGATAAATTTTACCGTTCGTCTCATCTGCCGGATAAGCAAATTCCGGGTATTGGGTTGGGATTGAGCTACGTTCGCCAAATAGTAGAGGCGCATCATGGTTCAGTATCCCTGCGAAGTGAATTAGGTGAAGGCACTCGAATTACTATAAATCTACCGACTACAGCCTTATGAAATCGACATTGAAAATACTTTTCGCTGACGATGACCTTAAGTATTCCCTCGTCTTGAAGCGATTCTTGGAACGGGAGGGGTATGAGGTGACTTATACCGGCAATGGTACCATGGCTTTGAAGCAATTCCCGGTCGTGAAACCGGATCTGGTCTTGCTGGATATCAACATGCCCGGCCTAAACGGTTTCGAGGTAGCGGAAAAGATCCGTGAGCAAGACCGTCATGTCTTGATCTTTTTCCTTTCCGACCGTTCCGATAAGAACGACCGTTTGAAAGGTTTTAGCTTGCGCGGAAACGATTACTTGGCGAAACCCTTCTATCCGGAAGAGCTGATCGCCCGTATCAAGGACCGTTTTGAGATCGGTGTCCATGAAAGCGTGCAGGAGGAGAGCTTCCATTTCGGAAACACGACCTTCAACTATACCACGAACGAGATCCGTACGGGCAATAACAAGGTATTGATCACTTCTCGCCAAGCAGATCTTCTGCGAATCCTGGCGACAAACCTGAATCTGGCGGTGGATCGTGACCTTCTGCTGGAAACCGTCTGGGGAACTAGCTCATACGCCAACTCCCTGGCCTTGAATGTGCAGGTCACCTATCTCCGTAAAGCGCTTCATAACGATCCATCTATCGGCATCGTATCCTTGCCGAAGAAAGGATATATGCTAAGAGGATAGAATTTATCCGGTAGAATTGGGTTTCTGATCCGTAAACATTATCTTTGTCCCACAAAGTATTCACAGAAAGAAAATGAATCATATATGAACTTCAGCGAACAATGTTTCCGCATTTTTGAGCAAGCTACGGAGGCTTATCATGTAACTGACAATGTAGATGCTACAGTGCATAATCCCTATGCGGTAAAGAGCATCGAGTTTTATCTTTATCTTAAGAACTGGATCGATGCCGTACAATGGCATTTGGAGGACATTATCCGGAATCCAGAGATCGACCCGGTGGAAGCGCTGGCTATCAAACGCCGCATCGACAAGTCGAATCAAGATCGTACGGATTTGGTAGAGTTGATCGATAGTTTCTTTCTGGATAAATACAAGAACGTGAAAGTCTTGCCGGACGCTACGATCAATACGGAAAGCCCGGCTTGGGCGATCGATCGTCTCTCTATCCTTACGCTAAAGATCTATCATATGCGTGAGGAGGCAAACCGTCCGGATGCTACTGCCGAGCATAAGGCTCGTTGTGAGCAGAAACTGGCGGTGCTGATGGAGCAGAAGAAGGATTTGTCGATGGCTTTGGATCAATTGCTATCCGATATCCGTGACGGTAAGAAATACATGAAGGTCTACAAGCAAATGAAGATGTACAACGACCCGGCCTTGAATCCTGTGTTGTACGGTAAGAAATAATGGCAAATATATTAGTAATACGACTTTCGGCTATCGGGGATGTGGCGATGACCGTTCCCGTTATCTATTCCGCAGCCAAGGCGAATCCTACGGACTCGTTTACCGTGTTGACGCAAGCGTTCTTGATCCCGGTTTTTATCAACCGCCCGAAGAACGTGAACGTGATCGGTATCAATACGAAGAGCACGGAGAAAACGTTGGCGGGATTGCTTCGTTTTGCCTCTGCCTTGGTGAAATACGATTTCGATATGGTGCTGGATTTGCACGATGTGTTGCGAACCATGATTATCCGTACGCTGTTCCGCTTGAACGGCAGACGGGTGTTTGTCGTGGATAAGGCCCGGAAAGATCGTGCCCGGTTGACCGACGCGAAGCATAAACGATTTAAACAACTTCGCCCGGTGATCGAACGTTATGCGGATGTTTTCCGTAACGCCGGACTTCATTATACGGAATCGTTCACCTCGCTTTATGAGACCTCGACCCCTGATTTATCCGCCTTGGAACCCCTTGCGGGAACGAAGACGGGCAAATGGATCGGTATCGCCCCCTTCGCCAAGCACCGGGGAAAGATTTATCCGACCGGGGAGATGGAGCTAGTCATGGCCGAGCTTTCCGATCGAGAGGATTTTACCATCTTCCTGTTCGGTGGTCGTGGCTACGAGGAGGCGCTCTTGGATCAATGGGCTTTTGAGTATCCCCGGGTAAAAAGCGTGGCGGGCAAGTATTCCTTGGATCAGGAACTGGCCTTGATCAGCCGGTTGGATCTGTTGATTTGCATGGATTCCGCCAATATGCATTTCGCTTCCTTGGTCGGTACACGGGTGCTTTCCGTTTGGGGCGCTACCCATCCCTATGCCGGATTTTACGGATATCATCAGGATCCGGAAGATTGTATCCAGTTGGACTTACCTTGTCGTCCTTGTTCCGTATTCGGTCAGAAGCCCTGCCTGCGGAAGGATTGGGCGTGTATGAAACAGCTCAATCCGGATCTAATCATAAACAAGGTATTAACCTCTTTAAATGAAGCGGTTTCGGATGAAGGAGGTCATTAACCCGGCGTACGGGCGATTCGAGGATTTTGTAAGGCGTGTACCTCGTATATTTTCGGAAGAGGGAAAAACGATTTATAAGGCGAGGAATGAGATCAAGGTTTTTGAGGTAGATGGTGTGGAACTGAATGTCAAGCGATATAGAGTCCCCTTCTTGATAAACCGTGTTATTTATCGTTTTTTCCGTCAGCCTAAGGCTGTGCGAGCCTATGAGTACGCTCTGCGATTGGTTGCCAAGGGGTTTGAGACTCCTGCCCCGATCGCTTATATCCTTTTTAGGAAGAAAGGGTTTTTGGAATATAGTTATTTTATCAGTCTGCAATCTAGCTATAAGACATTGTATAAAGTCGGACAGCGTCCGGTAGAGGAGAACGAGGATATTTTTCGTGCGTTAGGCACTTATATGGCAGAGTTGCATGAGGCGGAGGTCTATCATGCCGATTTCTCTCCGGGAAATGTATTGTACGATCGTACGGAGGAAGGGGTTAAGTTCTCCTTGATCGATATAAACCGGATGTATTTCGGGCCTGTCTCGCTAAAACGAGGATGCGCTAATTTCTCCCGTTTGTGGGGACGGGAAGCCGCTTTTCATTTAATGGCGGAGACCTATGCCGAGAGCCGGCATTTTGATAAAGCGGAATGCCTTCGTTGGATATTATACTATCGAAATCGTTTCTGGAAGAAATATGCGTTGAAGCATGAGATTGAATTTGAATTATAGACTTTTATGAAAATACAAATACTCCGGTTCTGTTTAGTTGTTAGTTGTCTTTTGGCCTATGTATCTCCGGTTAAGGCGTTAGAATGGTGGGAAAAGGTAGAGTATCTGACTTACTCGCCCCGTTATTTCGGGCCAAATGCCTTTCCGATTCCCGAGTTGGTAGGAGGAAGCCTGTCCAGCCGTTGGGAAGTGGAGCTTCGGGGGGAATATCATAAGACGCGAGGCGATCAGACGAAAGATATCTTTACCCGTTTGTACATTCCTGTCGTAAAGGGGCGTGTAGGAGTGAATGTCAGTTGGGTATTCCAAGAATGGTACGAGATGTCGCCGGAAGTGCGGGATGAGCGTTATGCGGTAGAACTGAAATCCCCGATTGTTTGCCGGGGCGACGTGATCTTTAATTTTTATTTCCAAGCCCTCCGGAGCGAGAAATGGATGGATATTGTGCTAAGCGCCAACCTGAAAACCGCCAGTGGCGGACGCTTGTGCGACGCTCGTTATACGGATGCGGCCTCTTATTGGTTCGACGCCAATCTGGGACGTACGTTGTGGAAGCGGAAAGATGTAAACGCTTCGATCCGTGTACAAGCTTTAGCGGGTTTTTATTGTTGGATGACGAACGATGTCGTTAATCGTCAGAACGACGCTTTCTGTTATGGGGCAGGTGTGTTAGGAACCTATCGAAGGTTCTCGTTGGATTGTAATTATGCCGGTTTCCGGGGATATCGGGATAATGGGGATAAGCCGATGATTCTACGGACAAAGCTAAATTATGAGCTTAAGAAAAATATCCTGTCCTTCCAATATAAACATGGAATGAAGGACCATCTTTATGATAGCTATTCATTAGCTTATATCCGTTGTTTCTGAATCCGTAAATAATCTATGCTTTCTTGATCGACCTGAATAACGTGGCGAAGCCGTCTGTATAAGCCTTTACGCTGAAATTTTGGATGATATGCTCACGTGAGGCCTTGGCGAACGCTTCCAATCGCTCCGGGTTATCGATAAGCGAGCGGATAGACGCCGCCATTTGTTGAGGAGAAGAAGGCGGCACTAACAATCCGGTGACTCCGTCTATGATTAAGTCTCTTGCTCCCGGTATATCTGTTACGATACAAGGGACGGAACAAGCCATAGCCTCTCGCACGACTCTTGGGGAGGCATCCCGGTGCGAGGGAAGTATAAACAACTGGGACGTGACCAGAAAAGAGATGGCGTCGGAACGCTGTCCCAGAAAATGAATTTGTGCGCTTACCTTCGACTGTTGGGCTAATTGGAAATCATTTTCCCCATATTCTCCCACGATCGTAAGATGTACCCGTGGATCATCCAATAAGATAAACGCATGAATCAAATCGGTTAAGCCTTTGAACGGCCTGCTTTTCGTCGCTCCGATATAGATGCAACGAAAGGCGTCGTCCGGAATATCGTCTGCTTGTTTGGGCGTACGGACTGCCTCCTTGATCCAATCGATATCAAATGGCTTTGTGCTGGTCGTTAGCCTTTTTCGTGCGATGAATCGGGAGAGATATTCCTCGATATCTTTGGTCTCGCATACGACATGCTCCACGGCGGGATTTAATATGCCTAGATAATAGGTCGGATCGAACCGCTTCAATTTAGCCTGCGTACCTCGGTATGCGATATTCTTCGCCCGTGTGCCTATGGAGGCGAATAGAGCGTTTGATAAACCGGAACTGCTCGGTGAGTAGATAAGGTCGATCCGATAAGTCTTGATGATTTTGCGCAGGGCACGAATAACGTTCCAGTTGAACTTCGAGGTAATGACCGGCAGATCCAAAGGTGTACAATTCCCATAGATCTTTTTGTCGGTATACGATTGGGGAGAAGCGATATAGATGTTGAAGTCCTCAAGCTTGGACAATCCTTCCAGCATTTTGTAGGTCGCTATGTCGGCTTCTTTATAGACTAAAAGTATATTCATTGTATATGGATAAAATGGATTTGCTAAGATCGTGAGACATTCTCGTATACTCGCATGAAATGAGCCGCCAATACGTCGGGCATGAATCGCTGCATATTCTCTCGTCCGCCGGAACGCATGGATTCGGCCAGCTTCGGCTCGTTCAATACGGACTCTATCAAGCCGCGCAGCTCTTGCTCGTTTCTTGGATCAGTATATAAAGCGGACGGTCCGCCCGCTTCTTCCAGACAAGAACCGGTAGCCGCTATCACCGGAATACCGGCAAGCTGGGCTTCCAAGATCGGGATACCAAATCCTTCGAAAAACGAGGGATAGACAAATAAGGTCGCCATCTGATAGAAAGCGGCTAATTCGTTAAAAGGTATATGAGTCAAGATACGGACACGACCGGACAGGTTGTTTTCCCGGATATAGGTCTCTACCGTGTCCGTATAAGGCGTATGCTTACCGATAGCGATCACGGAGATATCTTCTTTCAGCTCTTTCAGGGCTTTTACCAGAAGCAATAAATTCTTCCGTTCCTCGATGCTCCCTACATATAATATATAAGGCCTGTTTATCTGATATTTCTCGCGTACGGACGATTTCACGTCTTCTTGAACCGCTTGCTCGAATACCGGGTCGCAACCTTGGTAAACCACCTCGATCTTGCTTTCCGGAATGTTGAAGAAGTCCCGGATGTCTCGCATTGTCTGTCGGCTGATCGCTATGATCTTGTCCGAACGTAAACAAGCTTGCTTGAATTTGTAGGTATAGATGGAACGATCGATCGGTTTATAAAGCTGCGGGTAACGCAAGAAGATCAAGTCATGTATCGTTACGACCGCTGGGATTCCGTTCTGTTTTAGATTCATAGGAATCTCATTACTCAAGCCATGGAACAGATCTACGCGCTCTTTTCGAAGCGTAGCCGTTAGGCCCGAGGTACGCCATAACGACGGAAATAGTTTATCGAACCTGCTTTCCGGATAATGGAATGAGACATTTGGACGCTCCTCGATCCGTTTCCGTAACGCCTCTTTACCCTTGCCCGGCGTATAGAGTTGATAGGTATGCTCCGGGAAAGAAGCGGACAAACTATTCACTACGAACCGGCTATAATTGCCCAGTCCGGTAGCGTTATGCGTAATCCGTTTTGCGTCGAAAGCGATCTTCATAGGCTTGAATTCGATATATTGGGCAAATATACGATATAATTTTAATTACCTTTACCTCATTTCCTTCCGAAATCCGCCGGGATCTCCCCCCATACGGATGTTTCCCATTTGAGGATCCGGGTGGTATAGGTATGGGTGTTCAACCATTTCTCGGCCCGCTCGATGAGGTCGAAGATCGGTTCGTTGATCGGTTTACGTGCTAATAGGGTTTTGCATTTCTTTTTCTTGACCCAACTGATGGCGTTGCGGCTATCCGAATAGATCGGTAGGTCGCTTCCCTTTTGCTGTAGCAAGGCGAGGCCGTGTACTAAGGCGAGGAATTCCCCGACATTGTTCGTACCCTCCTTCAGTGGGCCGATATGGAAGATCTCTTGTCCGGTAGCGGTATAAACGCCTCTGTACTCCATATCCCCGGGATTGCCGCTACAGGCGGCGTCTACGGCAAGGCTCTCATTGATGGGGTTCCCGATCGGGGCTTCCGGTGCGAGACGGGCCACGGCTTTCGGGGAAGAGACGGTCTTTAGGTAATGGGTATAGCCGGCCTCGAAGGCTTTGGCGGCTTCCTCCCGGTTCTCGAAGGATTTATATTTGGCTCCTTCTTGTCCGTCTACCTGTGCCTTACATTCCGCCCAGTTATCATAGATTCCCGGGTTCAAACCTTTCCATACGACATAAAACTTATTCTTGGCCATGACTCTTACTCAGGATTTCTTGTGAGAATTGCGTATAGGTACCGAACGGCGCTCTTTTATCCTTGAAGAAACGGATCAAGGCGTCCAGCCTTCTTTCCATGCCGCAACCGGAATGGTTGGTCATGATAAACGGTAACTTTAGCTCTTTCCGATCACTTAAGGAGGTAAACTCCCACGGATGGAAATAGGTCAGGAAATAACCGTCCTCTTTCCAAGTCCAAAGCGCTAACTTACGGTACAAGGTGGCCGGAAGGTTATGGTAAGCCAGCCAAAACAGGGGGAAACGGACGATCGGGGTCACCGAGGCGGGCAGTTGCAATACGCCATCTTTCATGAAATAGGTGCGGGGTTGTCCCAGATGGTTATAACGGCCGGGAATACAAGTCGGGTTCAAGGACGAGTTGTATAAGTAACCGGCCTTATGTATCTCTTCTTCTTCGACGGGCATCATGCGGGCCATACGGAAACCGTTCACCGGTTGTCCGGTCAGTTTCTCCAATGCCTCTTTGGACTTGCGTAGATCGGCGGTCTCGAACGACGAGTGATAAAAACCATGCGAAGCGATCTCATGTCCACCCTTTTGGATGTCCAAGATCAAATCCTTTGCGTGAAGGGCGAAGTTCGCCGTGCAAAAGAAAGTCGCTTTTACCCGGTGACGGGCCAGACATGCCAGTATCTTCCGGGTTCCTTCCACGGAAGTACGCATTTGTTCCTCGAACGGCAATTCCACGCCGTGTTCCAATGGAGCGTCAAACTCCTCGATATCAAAACTAAGTAATATCATGTATGTCAATTAATCTCTATGAAATAAGATGGATAAGAAGTTCAACGCTTCCCGCCGCAGGACCTTGAATCCCATATCGGATACCGCCAGTCCTTCTTTGATGTTCGCGTTGATTGTCTGTAAGTTTATCTCTTTCCGGCGACTTGCCTTATAGATAAATTCTGTATCGAACAGGAAGCTATTGATACGGGTGGTCAGGAATATCGCTTGTCCCGCTTGACTGAATCCTTTCATACCTCCTTGCGTATCCTTGATCTTGATCCTCAAAATCCATGTGTTACATATATGGGATAGCTTGGATAGCACTTTTCGGAAAGGAGGCAAATTCTCCTGATAACTTTTGCTACGGGTAGCCACGACCACGTCCGCTCCTCCTAGCAACGTCTCGACCATCCTGCCGAACGAGTCGTTTGTATAAGGAAAATCGTAGTCCGTGTAAATAATGTAAGGAGAGGTACATCGCTTTACCGCCTCTCGCAAGGCATATCCTTTTCCCCGGTTGGGCTTATAGTCCACGATGCGGACATCCGGTATCAATTGCCGGAGGCGGTCGATCGTTTCCGGCTCGTATCCCCGTCTCGAACCATCACTGACAATAAAAAGATGGAAACGTACCGGGCTGAATAATCGCTCCACTTCACGGAAATGGGTGGCTACTCGTTCCTCCCAGCCCGAAGGCGGGTTGTAACAAGGTAATACCAAATCTATGTCTGCTCGTGCGTTCATTCCATTTATACCTTTACCGGATTATAACTCCTCGTACACATCTCAAATGTCAGCTTTAGCCAGATCAGCATACAAGGCAACGCTTTTAACGCATACGGGTATACATAATGAACTCGTATGTATTTCGGGAAAAGATCGGACGGAGACATGCTGGTCAATATAAAGGCGAAGACCATCAAGACAATATCCAATGTCGAGCGTTTCCACGGTACAGCCGTATACCAAATAGCGACTCCGATAAACGCTATGATATAGGTACTGGACTCGCTACCCGTGCTGAACAGTACGACAAACATCAACACCGAGGCCAATAACGTTTTCCGGAAAGCCTCATATTTATATTGACTGATGCGTAGATAAGGCAGGCCGAATAATAGTAATCCCCCTATTATCAGATAAATGTCCGAGTAACTGACCGATCCCGATATCTTACGAACCATTCCCAAGAAGGAAATGTTCTGCATGAGCGCGAATAAGTTCTCCGAATTTTTTCCGGATAAGTCTCGAACCAACCGGTATATTGGGACATTATATAATCCGGCCCGGACAATATCATCGGGGCTACGACCATGACGACCGCCCATCCTACGCAAGATAGGCTGAACTTCATCTTATGGCGAGAGAAAAAGAAGAACGCCAATCCCGTGATCCCATACAATTTAGTAAAGGTACCCAACATGATCACGAAAGCGGCCCATACGTCTTTCTCTTTCTCTATCAATACGTAAGCGAGGACAATGATAGCGGCTATACTGATATTGAATTGCGACATGAAAAGCGAGGTAAGCAACTCGTGGGCGCAGAACCAATAGATAAAGATGCGTTCCCGCTTGGTCCCCGGCAGCATCTTGACCGCCCAGAATAAGAAAAGGCTTTGCGCCACCGACCAAGTAAGCAGTCCTAACCATAACGGTGTAATGGCGAACGGAGCCACTACCAAGCTAAATACCGGCCCGTAGTGAAAAATATCGTTGTATTCTTCCGGATAGGCGGCATAGAGCGGTAACTCATTCAACGTATGCCAAAAGGATTGCCTGAAGATGGAGAAGTTGTTATATTTCCCGGGGAAATACTTGGTAATCCATGCGATAACCCCCAGCAATGCCCATAGCCCCATTAAGGTACTATATTTGCTGAAAAATGGCTTATGGATGATTGTATTGAACTTATCTATAAATTTCATCATCGAATCTACATCTGTCTACGGGGCAAAATTACATAAAAACGGTGACTTTTATGCGAGTTAAATAAAAATACTATTTTTGCGTCCAAAACTGGTAAGAGATTATTTATGAATGAAATGTTGAGATACACGATCATTCGTGTAATTCTGTTTGTAATGGGAGGCTTTCTTGTTCTCGGATGTTCGGATGAAGATGATGTGGGTAATAGTGGAGGAACGAGTAAATATGGTTTGATACGGATGGCGGAGGAGGATTATGATTCGTCGAATACTTCTTACATCCTTCAGGATGAGGAACCGGACGAGGTTCTTTTCGATTCGTCAAAGCGAAAATTCAAGGTGAATGAGCCTTTGCAGGTGTCAGTTACCGGGCAGAAGGAGTTGATGCTTCGTTTCTATTCTCCTAGAGCTATCCATAATGTGATTGTCTGGGCTACGGTTGAGGGTTATGAGGATGAGGTACGGTTTGCGGAGTTTACTACGGTTTTACCTTTTCAGGAGTTTAAAATGAAGTTGCCTTTTCTAGAACGGGCGAAGGTTTATTATACACGTTCCGGCGAGGAGGTTACCATAGATGCCCATCTGGATATCGTGGCCGAGAATATAAGTTTGCGGGTTGAATGTGGAGATCCGGTCTATCAAGGAATGATAAACGTGAAACCTAAGTGGGATATTTGGTTTGGTAAATATTCCGGTTCGAACTGGGGCAACTTCAGGCCACATCTGGCTCGTGAGGCGGTTGCCCTTTCCTTGAATATGGCCGCGATGTTTTCTTCCTCGCTTTTTGATGAGGAACTGGAGAAGTGGCGCGGCAAGCTGATAAATAACGAGCAAATCGTGGATATAGATGTGTTGAAGAAACAGATCACGAATCATGGCGGGTTGTGTTATGGACGCGTGGTGAATGTTGTCGGTCTGGGTGGAGGAAATACCTTTGGGCTAGGTGAATATGTCTATCTGACCCATTATGCCGACGATGCCAATGGTTCTGACACGCCGTATCATGAGCTGGCGCACTGCTTGGGGTATGGGCATAGTGGGAATATGACGTACTATCCGGCGGAAGGCGGTTTCCCTACAATTTGTATGAAGGTTTACTCACAGCTTTCCGTGAGCAAGAAATTACCGGTTTATTCCCGCCGTTTCTTGCATACCCGGAGGAATAAGAATCTGGTAGAGAATAAAAACGTGTATACTTCCTCGAAATACATTATCGATGATCCGGAATTGGATGCCATAGATGGCGGGCTTGGGCTTGCTCCGATGGAGACGGATAGGGCTGGTGATGAGGGTTCTCCTCTCTCATTTACACTTTCTGTCTTGGATATTCCCGGTGCCACTGTGGAAACTTTTCATCCGAAAGCGGTCCATCTTTATGGGAATACGCTATATGTAGCAAATGACGCTCCGGGACATTATAGTTTGGAGGTCTTTGATGTATCTTCCGGTAATGTGCGTCATGTGAAAAGTATGGTTGAGTGGATGAACGGAGATAAGAAAGAGACCTTTGCGGGGGAGCCAAACGGCGTGACTCGCTCGTATGGGAAAATATATGTCACGAATACGGGAAGCCGTACGGATGTGTTTGATGCGGAAACGTATGAGTTCATTACTTGTATCGGTACGGGTACTTGGGGTGAGGGTGGTTATCAGACCGTTCATGCGTTTGATGTGACGGCTAGTCAAGGGGCTGTCTTTATCCGGGATAAACGGAAACTGGTAGTTGTCTTGGAGCAAGATGTACAGCCCGGTTCCGCTGCTCGGGTACCTATATATAGCCGTAGCGTAAATTTACAAGAGGCAATGGGTACTTATGCGGTAGCGGCACGAAATGATGGCTTTTTATATGTGACGGCCCAGAATAAAAATATGATCTATTTATTCGATCCTGCGGACATTCGGGCAGGGGACACGGGCTTTGCGCCGTATCTGGTGACATTGGGATTTGAAAAGTCTCCCCAGTCGATAGCGTTTGTAGGGGATCGTTTGTTTGTTACGCTTCGTGTCGATGATAAACGGTCGGAGCTATGGGAGATCAGCCCTAAGAACGGAAAATTATTGCAGGACTTTACAGATTCGATGGTCTATCCCGAGAAAATAGCCGGTGCTCGTCATACTTTATTGGTGGTGGATCGTGCGACCCAGACAGTAAAAGCCATTGGCCTATGATTTTTTTATTGATTCTTAGGAATAAAGAAGATAGAGTTCCCGGAAAAAGTTTACATTTGCGAAAACTATTATAATAACGTATGAAACGTGTTTTTTTGGTCGGATATATGGGAGCGGGCAAGACAACGGTGGGAAAAGAGCTTGCCAAGCTCGCCGGTCTTTCGTTCATAGATCTTGATTACTATATCGAAGGGCGTTATCATAAGGCCGTTTCGCAGATATTCGCCGAGAGAGGGGAGGAGGCTTTCCGAGAGATAGAACGGAATATGCTTCACGAGGTCGCTGAGTTTGAGGACGTGCTGATCTCCACGGGAGGAGGCGCTCCTTGCTTTTTCGATAACATGGAGTTTATGAACGCTTCTGGCACGACGGTTTACTTGAAGGTGTCAGTCGAGGAGCTGGCGAAGCGTCTGGAGTTGTGCAAACATACCCGTCCGGTGTTGAAAGGACGTTCCGGGGAGGAACTGAGGGCGTTTATCGCCGAGAGTCTGGAGAAAAGGAATCCGTTTTATACGAAGGCGTCCATAACGTTTGATGCCGAGAAGATGTTAACAGAATCTGATGTACATGACATATCGAACGCGTTAATGAAAATCCTATAGCATATGGAAGCGAACGACGGCCGGCAGGCACAGGGGGCCTATATCCCGCAGGAATTATTGAAAGAGATCAGCAAGGTGAATAACCGTTTGCTCATCGGTATTCCTCGTGAACGATGCGAGGCGGAAAAACGTTTGCCGTTAACTCCGGAGGCGGTGGATATGCTGACCGATTGCGGTCACCGGGTGCTGGTGGAAAGTGGCGCCGGATTAGGCATCAACTATTCCGATAATCATTTCTCGGAGGCGGGGGCGGAGATCGTCGATACGCCCGCAGAAGTTTTCCAAGCGGATCTGATCTTGAAGATATTGCCTCCGTTGCCGGTGGAAATCGCGCTTATGAGACCTCGCACGACCGTTTTCTCATTGGTGCAGTTTAATTTATTCGCTCAAGAGGCTTTCGAGTTGATGATGGCGAAACGGATTACCGCTATCTCTTATGAGTTGATGGCGGATGAATATAATCGTTTCCCGGTGCTGAATGTCACTTCCGAGATCGAGGGGGCGGCTTCCATAACGATCGCTTCCGAGCTGTTGAGCAATACCCAAGGAGGTAAAGGGATCTTATTAGGCGGTATCCCGGGCGTATCCCCTACGGAAGTGGTGATTATCGGGGCCGGAAACGCCGGGACCGTGGCCGCACGTGCCGCGTTGGCCTTGGGAGCATCCGTGAAAGTATTCGATGATGATATCAATAAATTGCGTATAATACAACAGGTCTTGGGGCAAGGGCTTTTTACTTCCACGTTCCATCCGAATGTGCTGCATAACGCGTTTCGTAGCGCTGACGTGGTGATCGGGGCGATGCGTTATATTAATACGAGACATCGCTATATTATCGCTACGGACTTGGTGCGTACGATGAAAAAGGGAGCTTTGGTGATCGATCTGAGGGTAAGCCAAGGCGGTTGCTTTGAGACGACTTGCTGCTTGTCGAGGGAAGATCCCGCGGTGTTCGAGCAATATGGGGTATTACATTATTGTAAACTGAATATCAGCAACCGGGTGGCTCGTACTACCTCGATGGCTTATAGTAATATATTCGTACCTTTATTATTGTCGTTGGGCGACGCCGGTTCCGTGCAAGGAATGATCAAATCGGATAAGGGCTTTAGGGCGGGAGTATATATGTATTATGGGAAGACAGTGAATAGTTATGTGTCTAACCATTTTAATCTATCATCTAATAATCTTGATCTATACCTCTCTGCTTTTTGATGCGGAAAAGTTTTGAACTCGCAAAGTTTATGCTTTACTTTGCGGACGATCTAAATACCAATAAGCGATAAAGCTAATAAAGTATATTATGGCAGAACAGACAAAAGTTAAGACGCTGGAGAAGGTTGTAATTCGTTTCTCGGGAGACTCGGGAGATGGTATGCAGTTAACCGGTACAATCTTTTCAAACCTGTCCGCGGTTTTCGGGAACGAGATTTCTACATTCCCAGACTATCCGGCAGAAGTACGTGCTCCACAAGGAACACTAAGTGGTGTATCTGGATTCCAAGTGCACTTGGGATCGCGCAAGATCTTCACACCCGGTGATAAGGCCGACGTATTGGTGGCCATGAATCCCGCCGCGCTGAAGGTAAACGTAAAACACCTAAAAACCAATGCGATTGTTTTAATCGACACGGACTCTTTCAAGAAAAGTGATTTGGATAAGGCCTTGTTTACGACCGATGATCCGTTTACTGAGCTGGGATTGACTGGCGTGCAGGTTGTTGCCGCTCCGATCTCTACGATGGTAAAAGACGGATTGGTTGAGTTTGGCTTGGACAATAAATCGGCTCTTCGCTGTAAGAATATGTTCGCCTTAGGACTTGTTTGCTGGTTGTTCGAGCGTCCGCTGGAGGAGGCTATGCACATGTTGCAGAATAAGTTCGCTAAGAAACCGGTTATCGCCCAAGCTAATATCAAGGCTTTGACGGACGGTTATAATTATGGTAATAACATCCATGCCTCAGTTTCTACGTATCGTATCGAGAGTAAGAAAGCCGAGCCCGGATTCTATACGGACGTGAATGGTAATAAGGCTACTTCCTATGGTTTGATAGCCGCTGCCGAGAAGGCTGGTTTGCAGTTGTTCTTGGGTAGTTACCCGATCACTCCGGCTACTGATATTTTACATGAATTATCTAAACGTAAGGATTTAGGCGTTATCACGGTTCAGGCCGAGGATGAGATCGCCGGTATCTGTACTTCTATCGGAGCTAGTTTCGCCGGTTGCTTGGCGGCTACATCTACTTCCGGACCGGGTCTTGCCTTGAAGAGCGAGGCGATCGGTTTGGCTGTAATCGCCGAGTTGCCTTTGGTGATTATCGATGTTCAGCGTGGCGGTCCTTCTACGGGCTTGCCGACGAAGAGCGAGCAAACGGACTTGATGCAGGCTCTGTATGGCCGTAATGGTGAAAGCCCTGCCGTGGTAATAGCGGCCTCTACGCCGACTGATTGTTTTGATGCCGCATTTTGGGCGGGTAAGTTGGCCGTGGAGCATATGACTCCGGTTATCTTGTTGACCGATGCCTTTATCGCTAACGGTTCTTCCGCTTGGAGAATTCCGGAAATGGATAAATATCCGGAGATTAAGCCGAATTACGTAGCTAATTATCAAGACGAGAAAGTCTGGAAGGCGTATCGTCGTAACAAGGAAAGCTTGGTTCGTTACTGGGCGATTCCGGGAACGGAAGGTTTCGCTCATCGTCTGGGCGGTCTGGAGAAAGACTACGAGACGAGCGCAATCTCTACCGATCCGGCTAACCACCAGAAGATGGTGACGACCCGTCAGGCTAAGATCGATAAGATCGCCGACTATATCCCCGAACTGGAAGTGATCGGAGATGAGGACGCTGATTTATTGATCGTTGGTTGGGGTGGAACCTACGGACACCTTTACGAGACGATGGAGACGATGCAGGAGAATGGCAAGAAGGTGGCTTTCGCTCACTTCAAGTTTATCAACCCGCTGCCTAAGAATACGGCTGAGGTTCTTTCTAAGTATAAGAAAGTGGTGGTGGCTGAGCAAAATAACGGCCAGTTCGCTAACTATTTACGTGGAAAGGTCCCCGGATTTAACCCGTATCGCTTCAATCGTGTAAAGGGACAACCTTTTGTCGTTGCGAGATTAGTTGAGGAATTCACTAAAATATTGGAGGCTTAAAAGATGACAACAGAAGAAACTAAATTTCAACCGAAAGATTATAAAAGCGACCAGTACGTACGTTGGTGCCCAGGTTGTGGCGACCATGCGGTACTGAATTGCCTGCATAAGGCTATGGCCGAGGTAGGAGTGGCTCCTCACAATATGGCAGTTATCTCAGGTATCGGCTGTTCTTCCCGCTTACCTTATTATATGAATACGTATGGCTTCCATACGATCCATGGTCGTGGAGCGGCTATCGCTACCGGCGTAAAGACGGCTCGCCCGGACTTGAGCGTATGGTTGATTACGGGTGATGGCGACTGCTTGGCTATCGGCGGTAATCATTTTATCCACGCTGTCCGTCGTAATATCGATTTGAATATCGTTCTTTTCAACAATAAGATCTATGGTTTGACGAAGGGACAGTACTCCCCGACATCCGACCGTGGTTTCGTATCCAAGAGTTCTCCTTATGGGACGGTGGAAGATCCGTTTATCCCGGCCGAGTTGGCGTTGGGTGCCCGTGGTAATTTCTTCGCCCGTACGATTGACGTGGATTTGAAGAATACGACCGAGGTATTGGCGGCTTCCGCCCGTCATAAAGGCGCTTCTGTTACGGAGGTACTGGTGAATTGTGTGATCTTTAATGATGGTATCCATAAAGGTATCGTAGACAAGGAATACCGTGCGGATCGTACGATTTTCCTTCGCCATGGCGAGAAAATGGTTTATGGCGCTAACATGGATAAAGGTCTTGTGCTAGATGGCCTAAAACTGAAATCCGTAACGATCGGACAAGATGGTTATACGATGGATGACGTATTGGTGCATGACGCCCATGAGAGGGATAACACCTTGCATATGATGCTTGCCATGATGAGCGGTGATATGCCAATTGCGTTAGGCGTAATACGAGATGTGGAGGGACCGACCTATGATGAGGCTGTCCACCAGCAAATCGAGGAGGTGCAAGCGAAGAATCCTACACGTAAATTACACGACCTTTTGATGAAAGGTGAGATTTGGGAGGTAAAGTAATATATTTCTGATCGGATATAAGAGAAGGCGCAAGATATTTATCCTGCGCCTTTCTTATATTTATACGCTGGATTTGTTTGTGCGGAAAAAAGTATATATCTTTGTTTCAGTCACAATAAAAGCGAATATCTATGATGACGACTTCGGAAATAGTTGAGATGCTAGCTAAAAGTATATGATTTGTAAACTCCATATTACAAATAGACTAAGGGTTTTGTTAATTGCATGGAAAAGAGTAATTATTACTGAAAAATTTCCTTAATAAGCTGTGTACGATAAAAAAAAATATTACTTTTGTACCGCGGTTAACAAGGTGGAGTCGCAGCAAGCTCCAAAAGGTCGGAAAGCCTCACCGTGTCGAACTAGAGTAGAGAGAAAAGTTATATAAAGTCAATCATTTAAATTAAATTCAAGATGGCTAATTTAGATTTAAGCAAGTACGGAATTGTAGATGTGAAAGAAATCATTCACAATCCGTCTTATGATGTTCTGTTCGCAGAAGAAACTAAACCGAGTTTGGAAGGCTTCGAGAAAGGCCAAGTAACTGAGCTAGGTGCTGTAAACGTGATGACTGGTATTTATACAGGTCGTTCTCCTAAAGATAAATTTTTCGTAAAGAATGAAGCCAGCGAAGATTCTGTATGGTGGACTTCTGATGAATATAAGAATGATAACAAGCCTTGTTCTGAGGCTGCTTGGGCAGACTTGAAGGCTAAAGCCGTAAAAGAATTATCTGGCAAACGTTTGTTCGTTGTTGATACATTCTGTGGCGCTAACGAGGCTACTCGTTTGAAAGTACGTTTCATCATGGAGGTTGCTTGGCAAGCTCATTTCGTAACAAATATGTTCATCCGTCCGACAGCTGAGGAATTGGCTAACTACGGCGAGCCTGATTTCGTATCTTTCAACGCTGCTAAGGCAAAGGTTGATAACTACAAAGAATTAGGCTTGAACTCTGAGACTGCTACTGTTTTCAACTTGAAGACGAAAGAGCAAGTGATCTTGAATACTTGGTACGGTGGTGAGATGAAGAAGGGTATCTTCTCTATCATGAACTACTTGAACCCGTTGCGTGGTATCGCTTCTATGCACTGCTCCGCTAACACGGATAAAGAAGGCAAGAGCTCAGCAATCTTCTTCGGTTTGTCTGGTACAGGTAAGACTACTTTGTCTACAGACCCGAAACGTTTGTTGATCGGTGACGATGAGCACGGATGGGATAACGAAGGTGTATTCAACTACGAGGGTGGTTGCTACGCTAAGGTTATCAACTTGGATAAAGAGAGCGAGCCGGATATCTTCAACGCGATCAAACGTGACGCTCTTCTTGAGAACGTAACAGTTGCCGCTGATGGTAAGATCGATTTCGCTGATAAGTCAGTTACAGAGAACACGCGTGTTTCTTATCCGATCTATCACATCGAGAACATCGTTAAGCCGGTTTCTAAAGGCCCGCACGCAAAACAAGTTATCTTCTTGTCTGCTGACGCGTTCGGTGTATTGCCTCCAGTATCTATCTTGACTCCGGAGCAAACTCAATACTACTTCTTGTCTGGATTTACCGCTAAATTAGCAGGTACAGAGCGTGGTATCACAGAGCCGACTCCTACATTCTCCGCTTGTTTCGGTGCTGCTTTCTTGTCATTGCACCCGACAAAATATGGCGAAGAGTTGGTTAAGAAGATGGAAATGACTGGTGCTAAGGCTTACTTGGTGAACACTGGTTGGAACGGTACTGGCAAACGTATCTCTATCAAAGATACAAGAGGTATCATCGACGCTATCCTTGATGGTTCTATCAACGAGGCTCCGACAAAGAAGATCCCGTATTTCGACTTCGAGGTTCCGACTGCGTTACCGGGCGTAGATCCGAAGATCTTAGATCCTCGCGATACCTATGCTGATCCTGCTCAATGGGATGAGAAGGCTAAGGATTTGGCTGCTCGTTTCATCAAGAACTTCGCTAAGTTCACGGGCAACGAAGCTGGTAAGGCATTGGTTGCTGCTGGTCCTCAGTTATAATTGCTTAAAAAACCTTGATCAAAAAGGGTCAAGGCTTAAAAATATCTTTATAAAGAAGCGTAGAATCACTGATTCTGCGCTTTTTTTATGATAACTACGTTAATTTTATTATAAATGTAAAGTAGTTTTAAAAAATATTCCTATCTTTAGACCGAATTATCTGTTATAAGAAGAGCTTAAAAAGGAGTAATGATAAAAAAACTGGCACTTATTATTGGCTTTATAATTTGTTTGTCATCTTGTGGCAAGGATTATGTCTATCGGATTGAAGGGGAACTTTCTAATCTGGAAGATCAAACCGTATACGCTGTGTTTGAGAAAGATAATTATAAAGTGGTTGATACGGTGGTTTGTACGAAGCCCGGACAGTTCCAGATTGATCAAAAGGAGGCGGGTTTCCATTGTGTGACTATCTTCTTCGCGGATAAAGAGCATTGGATTACGGCTTATCTGGAACCGGGAGAAACCGTGAAAATCACGGGCGACGCTAACTCTCCATTGCTATTGCAGGTAAAAGGGGGACGGACAAATGATAAGTTGACCGCTTTTAAGAAAAAGCTCGCTCCTTTATTGACAGAGTTAACAAATCTATCAAATTCTTTAAATAGCAAGGATTTGAACGATACGATCGAGGAGACAGATATCGCCGCTCGTTTGGCGAATGTGAATATGCAACTGAGCGAGGAAGCGATCCGGTACGTGAAAGAGAATCCTGATGAAGAGGCTTCCGCTGTCTTGATTCAATCTTTCTTCTCAGATCCCGATGATACTCGTAAGATCGATGAATTGCTGGCGTTATTGAATCCGAGATTGAAAGACTTTTATCTGGTACAGGAGCTAGAGCAATATAGCGCCCGTGCGAAACGTACGGCTTTGGGTGCGGAAGCTCCCGATTTCTCCGTAAAGAATATTTATGGGAATACGGTTAGTTTGGATTCTTTCCCGCAGAAATATTTATTACTGACGTTTACCGCTCCTTGGTGTGATATGTGTCAGACAGAGGACTTATATCTGGATAAGGTAGCGATGAAATATCCGAAAGATCAGTTGGATATTCTCTTGGTTAGCTTGGATGACGATCCGATGAATGTACGCGATATATTAATAAAGGACAGTATCGCTTGGAACTTGGTGACTGATTCGGCGGGGCAAGCGGCTATGCTGATCGATTTATATAATGTAAGTGTATTGCCTCGTTGTTTTTTAATCGACGAGGATCATAAGATATTGATGAAAACTGAGAACGGAATAGAAATCAAGCAAACCTTGGAAAGCCTATTCGATGAGAGTTGATAAGTGACAGTTTACAGTTAAATCACAAATTATAAATCATAAATCTTAACTATGTTGGTAAAATCTTATGCCGCTGCTGTGCAGGGTATTTCCGCTACGGTTGTTACCGTAGAAGTGGATTGTTCCAAAGGTATACAATTCTTTCTAGTCGGTCTTCCGGATGTAGCCGTTCGAGAGAGCCATGAACGCATTATCTCGGCCCTACAGGTCTGTGGCTATAAGTTTCCCCGTAATCGTATTGTCATTAATATGGCTCCCGCGAATATCCGCAAGGAAGGATCTTCGTACGACCTGCCTTTGGCGATCGGCATATTGGCGGCGGCGGGGCAAATAGATTCTTCCGCTTTATCCAAATTCCTGATGATGGGAGAACTTTCTATGGACGGAAGTCTACAGCCCATTAAAGGAGCCTTGCCTATCGCTATCAAGGCCCGGGAGGAAGGTTTCAAAGGATTCATCTTACCTAAGCAAAACGCTTGTGAGGCGGCGGTCGTGAACAATCTGGAAGTCTATGGGGCCTCTAACATCCAGGAAGTGCTGGAATTCATGGATGGAAAGCGAGTTTTGTCTCCTACGATTATTGATACCCGCAAGGAGTTCTATGATCGGCAACAGCTCTTCGATTGTGATTTCTCGGATGTCCGGGGTCAAGAGAATGTAAAACGAGCGATGGAGGTGGCCGCCGCCGGTGGGCATAACTTAATTATGGTAGGCCCTCCGGGAAGCGGTAAATCTATGCTGGCGAAACGTCTCCCGACGATCTTGCCTCCATTCACTTTACAAGAATCCTTGGAAACGACCAAGATCCATTCGGTAGCCGGTAAAATAAGTGGGGGGACTTCTTTAATGGTGCAACGCCCTTTCCGTTCCCCGCACCATACGATCTCGAATGTGGCGATGGTGGGAGGTGGGGCTTTTCCGCAACCCGGGGAAATTAGTTTGGCGCATAACGGAGTCCTTTTCCTCGATGAGCTTCCCGAGTTTAACCGCAGTGTGTTGGAGGTGATGCGCCAGCCTTTGGAAGATCGCCTGATTAACATTTCCCGTGCCCGTTTTACGGTAGAGTATCCCGCGGGCTTTATGCTGGTAGCTTCCATGAATCCTTGTCCCTGCGGCTACTACAACCATCCGGACCGCCCTTGCCTCTGTTCTCCCGGAGCCGTCCAGAAATATATGAACCGCATTTCCGGCCCATTACTCGATCGTATCGATATCCAAATAGAAATTATCCCTGTCCCTTTCGAGAAGATATCCGAGCAACAACCTTCGGAACCGAGTGTTACCATCCGTGAACGTGTGATCAAGGCCCGTGCGATTCAGGAAAAGCGCTTTGCCGCTTACGACGGCATCTATTGTAATGCCCAGATGAACTCCAAGCTCCTCCATCAATACGCCGTTCCCGACGCTTCCGGCCTCTCCATCCTGAAGACCGCCATGCAACGCCTCTGCCTCTCCGCCCGTGCCTACGACCGTATCCTGAAAGTCTCCCGCACGATAGCGGATCTGGATAATTCCGAACGGATAGAGGTACGGCATCTGGCGGAGGCGATACAGTATAGAAGCCTCGACCGGGAGAATTGGGGGATGTAAGAATTTGCGTGGAAGATAACTATATATCAAAAGAATAACCTATATTTGCTATGAAAAAGGAATTTGGAAAATGGTTGATGGATGTGGCCAAGTATTTGGCTACGGCGGTGTTGATCTCTTCCGTGTTCAATGATTTGGGAGAAAGTACTGCTATTTATAGGGTGGGAGGATTAACTATGGTTCTGTTATTGGGGCTTGGATTGGCATTGGTAAAGGATAAATCTACCGGTAAAATAAGAAAACAGAAAAGGAGGTAATTATATGAATGGTTTTATTTTTATGTGTATTTTATTAATGGTAATCGCCGTTGTCGGCTTCTTGTTTTTTACCATCCAAGAGAAACGTGGAAAGCATTATTAACTAGCTGTTCCTATATTCTTGTGGCCCGACGCCAACATATCTTTTGAAGTATTTGCCGAAGAACGAGACGTTACAAAAGTTTAAGGAGTCTGCTATTTGGTTGATGGGTAGATCTGTTGATTTAAGTTGGGTTTTGGCGTCCATAATTACCATGGCGGAGATAATCTCTGTGCAAGTTCGTCCTGTTGTCTCTTTTATAGTCGTACTTAAATGGGCCGCCGTAATTCCCAATTTATCCGCATAGAATGAGACGTTACGTTCTTTCATGTAGTTCTGGATAACCAGCTCTGAGAATTGCTTGGTAATTTTCTTGCTCTTTATTAACATAGTGTTGTACGGAGCGACCTTTTTATAGGTCTCTTTTAAATAAGAAAGTAGCAAACCCAACGTGGATTTACAGATATCGCTGTTTTCTGGTAGGTACCCATTCTCTTGCGCTTTTAGCAGAAGTTCAAAGTAACTGTGATAAATTAGCTTATCGTTCTCTTCCAATGCGATAATCGGCCTTTCCCTCATCTGATAATAGTATTCGGGGATTATCTTGAACAGATTATTATTTTGCAAGAACTCAGAGGAGAATCCGATGAAATAGATCTTCAAGTTTCCATTCGCTTGATGAATTTGCAAAATGCTTTGTGGTAATAAGATGATGAAACTCTTCGGCTGTATTTGGTATCTGACCAAATTAATAGAGGCTTCTATGTCGCCATCAAGCAATAAGACGAATATTCCAGCTTTTAAGCGGCAAGGAGAATCTGTATATAGATTCAATAATTCTTTAGTAATATCCGTACCCACGATACTCTGGATTGGGATATCTATTTTGGGTAGATCTTTTTGCATCGATTATGAAATTTGAACGATACAAATATAGGCTTATTTTCTGTGATAATATGTATATCGGTATAAAAAACACATGAAATCAAAGGTTTGATACAATATTGAAGGTCGTGGTCAAAACTTGTAAAATTTAAACACGATATAATAAATAGAACACTCATTCTCTAAAATAGACCTTGTAGGTTTTTTTGAATTGTCGTTATTTTGCATCCGAATTTAGGAGTAATCTCTTTTTTTAAGGTAAACAAGTTAATCAGTAAATATTGAGTATATGAGAAATTTGAGGGTGCTATTGTATGGGATGGCTTATCTCGTTTCAGGATGCCTGTTGATAACATCTTGTCAAGTGGAAGATTTGGCTTCTTTTTCAAAGGGAAAAGGAACCGTCACTTTGGATTTATCTGCTACAGCAGGTTTCAATACGGAGACTAAAGCTGTGAATGAGGATGATTATAGAAATTTGAATAATTATACGGTACAGATCTTGAAGGTGGGTGAGAGTGACCCAGTAAAATCCTATAAATATGAGGAGATCCCTTCTTCTATCGAACTAAATAACGGTGCTTATACTGTGAAAGCCTTTTGTGGAACGGAAACTGAGGCAGCTTCCCGGACAGGATTCTATGTGGAAGGTTCTAATTCTTTCAACTTAAATGGAGAAACTGATAAATCCGTCTCTCTTACTTGTACACCAACCTATGGGAAAGTAAAAGTGGAATTTAATGAAATGGATACTTATTTTAGTGATTACTACGTTGTTTATTCTACTTCAGCCTTGGGTAGCAGCACAACGGCGAAGTGGTCTAAAGCGGATACGGAGCCTTGGTATTTGAAACTCAATAAAGAAGGAGAGACGGTGACCGCTACGATCTATTTAACACCAAAATCACAATATCAAACAAAGGCGGCTACTGTTGTCCGGACTTATGAACTGGCTCCGAATAAAGCATGGACTTTGCAAGTGTCACCTAATTATAATGATGTTACTGGTAAATTGGGGATTGCAATTACTATTGATGAGAAGACAAATGATCAATCTATAGATATAGTGATACCCTCTGAATGGATTTAATCATTGAGGTTTAATTTTAATGAAAAGAAAAAGAATCATGAAATTATCAAGTTATATAGTTTTTAGCCTGTTTGTTTTGGCAAGTTTTATTTCTTGTGAGATGAGAGAGGAGATAAAGGGTGGTTCCGAAGACTCGGGTATGGGGCTTTTGGAGTTAAGCGTGCAAGCTAAATCTCCAGTAGTAACGAAGGCAGCAGTGAGTACGGACGATTTTCCTGTTTCTATTATTGGTAAAAGTGTAGATGGAGAAGAAGTAGAAAGAGTTTATGATGCGGTAGCTGAGTTACCTGAATCTATTTTATTGCCGGTAGGAACTTATTCTGTGATTTCTCATACAAAGGGCCAACTAGGAAAGAAAATGGAATCTCCATATTATAAGGGAAGTTCAGATATGGAGATTAAGAAGGATATCACAAGCAGCGCAAAGGTGACTTGCAAGATGCAGAATAGTAGAATCCAATTGAATTATAGCACGGAGTTTTTAGCGAAGTTCGCTTCATGGACGATCGTGTTGGATGATGGTTCGGAGACAGCGTTGTCTATTACGGAGACAAGTGCGAGTGCATCTACGAGCCCTGCTCCTATTTATTGGTATTTCGGAGATAATGGTGCGGAAACCGTAACACTGAATATTCGGGCGAAAACCATAGAAGGTAATACGGTCACGATGGCACCTTATGTGTTTAAAAAAGAGGATGCGGCAGAAAAGTATGATGATGTTGATAATCCTAATTTTACGGGTGGAGAAGCGCTTATTATTGATCTGAAGCCGGGAAATGAAGAAGATCCTACTACGGGTACGGTTAAGGGTATCTCTGTTACGATCAGTGTTATCTTTGAGAACCATAACGAGGTCGTGGATATTCCGGTAGAGGATAAGGAGGAGACGAAACCGGATCCGACTCCGGATCCGGAACCGGAACCGGACCAAGGAGAAGTTAGCGTGACATTACCTGCTGATTTTACGTACTCTTTGAGTGGTACTCCTGCGAGACCCGCAAGTGCGGATGCTATTCTAAAAGCTTCGGCTGGAATGAAAAGTGCTTTGGTGAGAATCGTTACCAATAATGAGGGGTTTAAAGATATATTACAAACCGCTGCGTTTGATGAGCCGGGAGCGTTATTAACAGGAGCTAATTTAATTGGGAATAAAGCAATTCAAGAGTTATTTGATGGATTAGATTTAAAAGATGCGGATGGTAGCGCGAAGAAAACGCCGGTAGAGGGTGCTACTGAGTATGTCTTTCCTATTGCGACATTCTTTACTTTTTTAGATATGTTTACCGGAACCCATCAATTTTATATCACATTGACCGATATAAATGATAAAGTGGTAGAGAAGGTGCTAACAATAACAATTACAGAGTAAAATGAAAAAGATATACTCCATATTATCAGTCCTTTTTCTTGCATGGATTGCATGCTCATGTCAGAGTGAGGATAAGCTGGTTGGTGAGAATATGGGCTACTTGCGCTTGGCGGTTGGAACAACCGCAAGCGTAAGTACAAAGGGCACTGTCCCCGCTAACTATAATCCAAAACAACTTTATGTGGAGATAAAGAATGCGGCGGGTACGATCGTGGAAAGTACGGAGAATTATACGGAATGGGAAGGTAAGCAATTCAAGTTAAAAGCGGGGGCTTATACGATTACCGCTTCGTCTAATGGATTTGACGGAAATGCCTCGGGAGCGGATATCCCGTATTATAAAGGCTCTACTCAAGTAACGGTGGAAAAAGGAAAAGAAATGACTGCCGATATTATTTGTAAGTTGGCGAATGTCAAGGTGACGGTAAATTTTGATGCCTCCTTTATAAACTCTTTTAAAAGTGCGGTCGTTTTAATCGAATCGAAGGTGGCGGGAATATCAGCCCAGAATCTTATGATGGGTCTAGAGAATAAACCGATTTATTTCCCGGAAGGGGATTTGAAGGCAACGATTACGGTTATAAATAAAGCGGGAAAAGCAAATACGTTGAGTCAAGACTTTACAAAAGTGAAGGCACGGGATCATTATATATTGAATTATAAGGTTTCCGATTCCGGTTCTGCCGGAGATATAACGGTGAATGTCGATGATACAGAGAAAGTGTATACCTATGGGATTACGGTTCCGATTATCTCATCGACCCAATTAGAAGTGACTTCTGCGAATGCGTGGAGTAACTTTGCCCTCTTGGAAGGTAAGATCGCTTCAATCAAGGAAGGAGTGGAATTGGATCCCGCTTACATGAAGTTTGAATATAAAACAGAGAGTGCCGCAGAGTGGTCGGAGTGTAGCGCAACTAAAGAAGGTGATTCTTTTAAAGCGACATTGAAAGGATTAGCACCAGCCACTTCTTACTTTTATCGTTTATCTTACGATAAAGCAGGAGACAACTACGCCAGTGATGCAAAATCGTTTACTACGGAGACTGCTAAGGTTTTACCGAATGGGAATATGGATAGTTGGTATAAAAGTGGAAAGACTTGGTATGCGAATCTTAATGCGGATAATTTCTTCTGGGACTCTAGTAATCCGGGGACTACCACAGGTGCTGGTGCTTTGGTGAATGTAAATCCTACGCAAGGTAATAGCTCTAAGGTGCATACCGCTGGTGGAAAATCGGCTGAGCTGAAATCCCAATTCGCAAGTGCGGTTGGTATAGGTAAGTTCGCTGCGGCAAGTTTGTATTCGGGTAAGTTTAGCTCTTTGGTTGGAACGAAAGGTGCTAAAATTGACTTTGGACAGCCATTCACTGAACGTCCGACACAATTGAGGGGCTGGTTCCAATATTCTGCGGGTAAAATTGATTATCTGGAAGGAACCCAACCGGTAGCTATGGGAGATCCAGATCTATGGTCGGCCTATATTGTATTGACTACCGGTACATACCAGCTGAATAATACCGATATGGCGGGCACTTCTAAAGACTTTGCTAAACTATTAGCGGATGATGCTGATAACTTTGTGGTTGCTTATGGAGCCTTACCAGATGCACAATGTGTAGCTTCCTCTGCTTGGAAAGAGTTTACGATTGATTTGGTATATAAGAATTTGGAAAAGAAACCGACTCATATAATTGTTGTATTTTCTTCTAGTAAGTACGGTGATTATTTTACGGGTAGTACTTCCAGCTTGCTGTATTTGGATGATTTGGAATTAATCTATGGTGATAATCCGAAGGTTAAATAGTATAAGCATAAATTGATGAAACATAAACTATTAATAATGACCTTGCTGATGGTCATGGGTATTGGCTCTGTGATAGCTCAATCGTCTCGCCGGATTCAGCGAATTGACCGGGAGATCCAGAAGACTGTCTTTATCCCGAAAGGAACTTGGATGGCTGGAGGTACGGTCTCTTACTCTGAGCATAACGAGAGTAACCTGAATTTTCTCGTGTTGAAAGATATTGAGGGCAAGGGATATGATTTTAGTGTCAGTCCTTACTTCGGATATTTTTTCCGGGATAATATCTCGATGGGCGCACGCTTTGCTTATAAACGGAATTATTTGGATTTGGGCAATTTCGATTTGAATTTGGGAGAAGATTTCAAGATCAGTTTGAAAGATCTATATTATTTGGAACATAAGTATGAGGCCTCTTGCTTTATACGTACTTATATGCCGATCGGTAAAAGCAAGATCTTTGGATTATTTAATGAGGCTCGGTTGACTTATGGATACGGAACGGGCAAGAACTCTACTGGATCGGGTACGGAATATGATGGCTCCTATCAAACAGTGCAGAATATGCAGATTGGCTTCGCTCCCGGAATGACCGCCTTTATCACGGATTGGTCTGCCGTAGAGGTGTCTGTCGGTGTGATGGGATTTGATTTTAAATGGATTGATCAAGAGACAAATCAAGTGGAGGAAGGACGGCAACGTGTTTCCTCGGGCAATTTTAAGATCAATTTGTTCTCGATAAATATAGGCATGACGTTTTATCTGTAAATCTTAAAAGATGATCAAGAAACTAAGTTGTTATATAGGATTATTCTTCATGCTCGTTAGCTGTGTTATAGAGGATGATATTCCTTATCCTGTAGTGGATGGGGCAATTCTTTCCATGGAGGTGGAGGGGCAACGGGCCGAAACAGACGGACAAAGCGCTGAGGCTACGATCAATAATACAGATCGTACGGTTACTTTATTCGTGAATGATTCCGTGGATATATCTAACTTAAAGATCAAGCGCTTGAAAATAACGGATGGGGCGGTATTAGTAGGTGATTCTACGGCTTGCGCGGATATTAAGAATTTCCCGACCATTGGTTTTGCCTCCTTGGATAGTATTTCTTCTACCGCTAATACGAGAGTGGACTTCACGTCGCCAGTTTCTTTTACGGTAAGTACGTATCAAGATTATAAATGGAAGGTATCGGTAAAGCAAATCGTCAAACGAGATATCGATGTGACTAATCAGGTGGGCAATGCCGTGGTTGACGCGTATAACCGGAATGTGATAATTTATGTCTCTCCTGAACAGTCTTTGAGCGATTTGCAAATAAATAAAATGAATCTGGGAGGGGAATATGGTTCCGTAGAACCAGATCCTACAGCCCCTACCGAGAAGGATTATTCGAGTGGTTCACGCCAATTCTTTGTCGGGCATGCTTGGGAAGATGTGATGCAAAAATGGACTGTTTTTGTATATCATAAATCCGGAGAATCCGGTTCTGCCTCGGAAGTTTTCGCCATGGTGACTAAGGCGTCGTTAAGTGGGACGATACAGAGTGGAAAAACTCCGGTTATAGAGTATAAGAAACAAGGTGATGCGACTTGGAATACCTTGCCGGCCTCGGCTGTGAAGATATCCGGAACTTCTTTTACCGCTACGGTGACCGGTTTGAAGGCGCGAACCACGTATCAATACCGGATATCGATTGATGGAACAGCCGGTGAGGAGAAATCTTTTACGACAGCGGAAGAGATTGCCTTGACGAACGGTAGTTTTGATAATTGGTCGCAAAGTGATAAGAACGCGAAATTGTGGCAGCCTTGGGGCAGTGGCGAGAACTCTTTTTGGGATACGGGAAACCAAGGGGCGACAACGGTTGGCGATAGTAACTCGATTCCGGTTACAGAGACAAGCAATGGCTCCGGCAAGGCGGCTTCTTTGGAATCTAAATGGATTGTATTGAAATTTGCTGCTGGAAATATTTTTGCTGGTGCGTATAAGAAGACTGTGGGTACAAATGGCGTCTTAGATTTTGGGCGTCCTTTTACTTCTTTTCCTACGAGATTACGAATCAATTATAAGTATAATAGTATGACGATCGATAAGATTGGCGATGATGCGTTGGCACATTTGAAAGGTCATTCTGACTCTTGTCATATTTATATTGCGTTAACAGATTGGGACACACCTTTTCGTGTTTATACTGGTAAAAACGAGACTAAGGTGAAGATAGATGGGCAAGAGGTTACTGTTAAACCTCAACTGTTCAATCCCAATGATTCGCACGTGATCGCCTATGGCGAGTTGACTAAAGGGGAATCCGTGACATCGTACACGCAAGCGGATATTGTTTTGAATTATCGTTATACGAACCGTACACCTAAATATATCGTGATAGTGGCCTCGTCTAGCAAATATGGTGACTACTTTACGGGAGGTGTAGGTAGTAAACTATGGTTGGATGAGTGTGAATTGATATATGATTAAGGATATGAAGATAAAAAAGATATATACGATGCTGCTGGCATCAATCGCTTTGACCGCTTGCCAGCAAGAAAACCTGTCGGATCCGGTGAAAGGCGCTTTTAGTATATCTCTGACCGAGGCTACAGCCGAGGTGGAAACGAAAGCGACACCCGCTGATTTGGATAAACCGGTCGCTGAGAAGTTTAATCTGCTAATCACCAATAAGAAAACCGGAAAGGAACTTTATAAGGGTGCTTTCACGGATCAGACGATTCCAGCGTCTGTAGGAACTTATACGGTAAAGGCTACTTGCAGTCCAAACACGTCGTATGAGGAGAATCCTGTGCTTGCTTTAGATGCGCCTTATTACGAGGGGACAGAGGAAGCTACCTTGACGGCGGACAAAACGGTTTCGGTAACGATTCCTTGCCAAGTCGCGAATGCGCTGGCATCTATCCGCTTTGGGAATAATAAGGACAAATTCGAGGATCTGTTCTCGAGCTATGGCGTGGAAGTAAAGGTGGGCAATAGTTCTGTTTCCTTACAAGATACTTTACGGAGCGCTTACTATCGGGCAGGTTCGGATGTGAAGTTCTTCTTTAAAGGCAAGTTGAAAGGTAATGGTCAAGATGTTACCAAGGAATTGACGCATGGTGAGTTCAGTAAAGCGGAGACATTCGTGGCTGGTGCGCATTGCGTTATTAATTTGTCTGTCGAGAAAACTACCTCTGGTGTAATCCTTACGGTAGCTGCCGCCGAGGTGAAGAAGGAGACAATTAACGCTACGATTCCGGTGGAGTGGTTGCCGGCACCTAAGATTTTAGCAAAGGGATTTACGGGGAATACGCTGGATCTGTATGAAACAGCTAGTCCAAAGGATGTATCATTCGATTTCGATCTATCTTCCAGTCTGCAAGAGTTGAAATTTACGGTGAACTTTGAGGATCAAGTTTATAAAGCGTTGAATGGGGATTATACCTTATCAACGATGAGCGATGCGGATAAAGCTAAATTCGTGGATGCAGGAATCACATTGCCTGTGATTGGACAGAGTAGTCCTTCGATCAATATTACGGAATTAGCCTCTAACTTGAAAGCGGATAATGAGCAGACAATAAATAACATTTTTTCCATTACAGAGGTCAAGGCTAATAACCGAACAATCTCTGGAGAATATAAGATATTGACTCATAAACCGGAATTTTCCGTAAGTGTATTGCCGGGTAATGTATGGACGAAGGAATTTACGGCAGAGAATTGTTCTGTCGCAGAAGGAAAAGGTGACTCTATTACGGTAAACTCTGATTTGACTTATCAATATAGTGGAGATAATGGACGAACTTGGACGGAGTTTAATGATCATACTAATTTGCGCCAAGCGTTTATTTCTACACCGGAGAATAAGACTTATCAAGTGCGGGCGCTGTATCGGGGAGAGTTGGCGTCTCCTGCTATCAATGTGGAATTGGAAACTCCAATACAGATTCCTAATTCTAGTATGGATGAGTGGTATATTGAAACCAAAAAGAAATCGGGAACGCTATCCAGTGATAAAACGTATTATACATTCCATCCGTATAACCAAGGAGAAACGGAAATTTGGTGGGCTACCAATAATGATAAGGCACAAGGAGGAACCCTTGCTTTGGGTATTTGGTATGAAGGTTGTTTTGCTTCATGCGTTAGTTATACTACAGATGCGATGAGTAATAAGGCTGCTTTAATGTATGTGTCTGGTTGTGGTGATGGCTATGCGAATACAGGTGGTACTTATGTGGGAGGAGCGATGGTCGGTAGTATGTGGATTGGTAATTTTGATAACAAAACTGTAAATCAAGGTCATGGATTTTCATCGCGTCCGACATCATTGAAATTTTATTATAAGTATAAACCTTACAATAGTGACGCTTTTAAAGTTGTGGTTGCGTTGAAAAATGGGGATGAGATATTAGCAGAATATACTTATGTTTCTCCGACTATATCTTCTGAGACATCCTATGAACCTGTAACCATTCCCCTTGAATATACAGTCAATAAGAAAGCGACAACTATTTGTGTTCAATTTCTAGCTACAAATATTTCTGATATTACAGAGTCTCATTTTGCGAAAGGTACAACGATAACATATCCGGAAGTTGGAAATTGGACTGTACATATGGGAAGCCAACTTTTGATCGATGACATTTCATTAATTTATGATAAGTGATATGAAGCTATACATACGATATATATTATTCATGCTACTTCCTCTATTGTTCTCTTGTCAACAAGAGGACTTAGTCCAGCCCCAATCCCCCGGTTTCCTCTCCTTGGATAACGTGACTGTGGCTGCTAGCGATGTCAACTCTATCCAAACGAAAGCCGGGGTTGATGCTCGGTTTGTGATAGAGATCTGGAAAGAGGGTGCTCTTTATAACAATTGTAAATATGAGCCGGGGCAAACTCCTAGTAAGATAGAATTGCCTGCGGGTACCTATCAATTGAAGGCATATACCCCTAATTATACTTCGCAGGGAACTGTTTTTGCGGAGGGAAGTTTAGGAGAAGCCATATATTATAAGGATCAGTCGTTTGTGATAGAGTCAGAGAAGGTAACTTACCCTGCTGTATCCGTGCCGATGATAAACTTCGGTATATGCTTGAAGGACAATCTTCCCGCTAGTTTCGAAAATTATACGTTGGATGCCACTATCGGTGATCGTACGATTACGCTTAAACCTACGGAGATTGGCTATTTCTCGGATTCCGCGATAGGAGGTTCTTTGTCGTTTACATTAAGAGCGACAAATAAGGATGGAGAAAAACTGGAGAAGAAAGAAACTGCCACAAATCTTCAAGCAGGCACGATCTATGAGATCGTCTACTCGATGGCTACAAAAAGCTTGGACTGCGAAGCGTTGAAGAAAGATTAATAGAGGGAACCGGATGTTTTGGAGAACATGGAGATATTACGTTGGTTTGCTCGGGTTATTATTTGGGCTGAGCGCTTGTGTTACGGAAGATCTGCATGAACCAGTCTCGGAAGGACATGGTTACCTACGTTTGGAATTAGTCTCTGTCGCTACAGAGCTTTCGTCTTCTCCACAGACGAAAGCGGAGACGATATCTATACCTGCCGAGGATATACCTGTTGCCTCCACTTTCACGGTTGATATCCAAAAAGGGGGGAGCCGTGTAGAGGGTTTCCCGAAAGCGTTTAGCGAAGTGGTCGGTAGTTCGTTGGTATTGCCTGTCGGCGATTATACAGTCTCTGCTTATGCAGGTACGGATGAACCGATCCAAGCAAAACCTTATTTCTTTGACTCCACAAACGTTACCGTCTTGCCAAACCAACAGGTGACATCGAATATCGAGGCTTCCTTGGCGAACGCCTTGTTGGTTCCAGCCGTGGACGAGAGCTTGAAAAAACATTATTCCTCATGGACATTGTCGGTAAAAGTGGGAACGGAAACCTTTGAGTTGGCTTCCAATACAAGCACGAATGGGCATCTTTATGTACAAGCAAAAAACGGACAATCGGTAACGGGCGTGTTCAAAGGAACGAATCTCTTAGGTCTGGAAACGACAACGGATTGGATTTTGCTTACCGAAGCCGCCGCTCGCACTCAATATACTATCCAGTGTAATCCAGATCTGTCGGCTTTCTCAAATATCCAATTGACAGGAAAAGCAATTCATACTTATGATAATGGTTCGCTCACCGGAACGGATGTTGCATTGAGCCTTAATGCCAATGGCGCGCCGATCGATGCGATCGACTCGTGGGATATAAAGGTCTTATACAACGGAACAGCTATTCGGACCTGTTCAAAAATACCGAATAACGCTAACACGGTAATGGATGTTGTTTCAGGTTGGCCGTATGTGCCGCAAGGCAGTACATTATCGGCATCTGTCACCTTGAAATCTAAAGATGTAATAGAACTTCCCTCCGCTACAATGGAGTCCATCCCCCTGCCTACGTTCACGGCTACGGTTTCCGGTAGCACCAGTTACTCTGTCTATAAAGCCTCCGGTGCCGCTGCTGCCAATGCCATAGACGGATCCAGCATTGTCAATATCTCCTCATCGGTAAGTATCTCCTCGGTAATATTGGATAACCCAAACTACTCTGGTTGGTTGAAGGTGACTTATACGACGGATGGTGGAGGAAATTCCGGAGAATTGGCACACAACACTGTTGCTACATTGACTGGTCTCACTTGGCGGAAGCATGTTTTGATTGCTATAGCTTCCTTTGATGGAGCAACAGAAACATCTGCATCAGTGGATTGCGATGTGACGGGGTTGCCGTATAAGCCTTCTGCTATGGTAAAAGCTGATTGGGAATTTGCGAGTTGGAATTGTAAATATGATAATGGAGCGATACAGCTAGGAGGTGTTTCTGGAAGTGGAGAGTGTACAGCAACATCTAAAATGGCTTTTTATATTCCATCGAGTATTGGGGTGTCACTAAGTACTAATGTTGAAGTTGGAGGATGGCCAACTACAACTTTTTCTGTGAGTTTAAATGGTTCGACTATTATTTCTAAAAAAGGAAATTTCTCTACGATAAACTTGTCAGGGACAGGCCTTTTGGAATCGTCAACTTATTCAGTGAAGCTGAATAGTTCATATAGGGCATTGGGCCCATGGTCACTGGTACATTCATTACATATATTATATAATTGACAAAATAAAAGAAGAAAATAATATGAGGAAAAGTTTATTGATGGGGCTAGCCGCTCTAGCCTTCGGAGTCCTTCCCTCCTGCAGCAACATCTTGGAAGAAAGCGGTATTAACCCCGCAGTAAAGGGAGAAACAGGCGAACTTCGCATCGCTCTTGATGCCGATCCGTCTGTTAGTGTTACTACGAAAGCGGGAGCTTCTAAGACGGTCACGTTAACGGAAGAGCAGAAGAAGCAATTCGTAATCAAGGCGACGAAAACTGGTGATCAATCAATCGTCGATTTAGGTACATTCGCGGATTTCGTCGATGGATCCGCTAAGGCAATTTCTGTAGGAACTTATTCCATAACATCCACTTATGGTACGATGGTGGATGAGTTGGCTTTTGATACGCCTACTTTTAGTGGAACGACTGCAAACAATGTTGTGGTAGAGGCGAACAAGGAAGTTGTTGCGGATATAACGGCTAAACTGACAAATTCCATTATCTCGATAGACAACGATGCGTTTACGGCTTTTCAAAGTACAGCTTCGGTTACTGAATTGTTTGCATATTCAGGAACTGCCGAGCCTTCCGGTACAGATGGAAAATTCTCTTTCCTGTCGGCTAATAATACGTTGCAAACAACAAAAGACTTATTTGTCAAGGCAGATGCAAAGAATGTGAACATCGTGATAAAAGGAACCTTGACCACTGACGTTAATAAGTCATTCACACATACGTCGAACCTAAAGACATTGATAGGTGCGGACAATACTGTTGAGGCAACCAAGAATTACAACATCAAATATGCCCTTTCTGCGGACAAAGGTTCTTTGACGTTGACTATTAATGTAGATGGAACCGTTACGACCGTAGACTTAACCGCGACGGTAGACCCCTATAAATAAAAAAATCCACGTTTCACACCCTCGTAACAGATTGATACTTATCGACGTGCTGTGAAACGTGTGAATCCTCGCCTTTAGGGAGGATTTGTTATGGCTGAGCCTTCCCGTTAGATGAAAGTGTTATCGGCGGTAGCTTGTCCGCTTGTATATGAAGATCTTTTCACAGAGGTGAAAAGATCTCTTCACAGGTGTGAAAAGATTGTATCACGGATGTGAAAAGATCTCTTCACGGATGTGAAACGATCAGATTGTCCGGAGCTTGGTGATACTATCCACCTTTCTACTTCATAGGTTTTTTCTATAAATCTCATAATAAAAAGCTATATATAGAGTAGCAAAATAATGTTTTTGTACCATATTATTCATGGTTTCACATGTTTCACAGGAATGTGCTGTGTGTCATTCTGTTATAGGTGTGAAACGTGGAATGGATAAATGGGTTATGTATAGAATTTATTCTTATTTTTACACTATAGGATCAAAAGGAGAATCGTATGATAGCTGATATTACCATCCCTTATGCCGTGGCGGATTTCTCTGAAATACGAGAACGTGGCTTTTATTATGTGGATAAAACCCAGTTTATCACTATAAAGCTCCCGTATCCCTGTGGCCTCGTCGTTTTGGTAAGAGTATGTTGGTCTCGATGCTTGCTCATTATTGCGACCGTAATAAGGTTCATTGTTTCGATGAGCTTTGGGCGCTAATTGTTAACCATTATGATGGTTGTCGTTTTTTGCCTAATTCCCGGCCTCAGTTCAATTCTACTATATAGACTTATTTCTTCAAGAAATTCGCTGTCAGCGGTATGATTCCTGACACCGCTTTCTAAGATTTGTAAAACGGGGGGAGGTTACGCTGTTGTGAAAGCGAATTTTTACTATTTTTGCGTTATTAATCATATGTAAAGGACAAGACATGAGACATTCGTTGATTATTCTATTTTGTTTTTCTTTTCTCTCAATCTTTATGGCCCATGGGCAATCGGAGAATGAGAAATCCAAGGGCGATTCATTCTTGTTTTCCTTTATACCCGGAGAGGCCGATATACAAGCTACCTACGGGAATAATTCGATAGAGATGGAGCGGCTCAACCGGAAGATCTGGCCGGTGATGAATCCTTTGATGGATGGGGAGTTTCATGTGCTGGTCGTCTCGCATATCTATACCGAGACAGGAGCGGTATCCAAAACCGCTGTCAACACTGCCATGTGGCGGGGGAATACCGTGAGGAAATATCTGAAAAACAAATACGAGCTTGATAATAAACAAATCTCCTTCTATGTAGACCGTAGTGGGGAGTGGGGGAATAGCGTGCATGTGTATCTGCTTTATTTCGCTATGCCGGAGTTTGCCAATAAGCAGATCTTTTATTCCACGGATCAGTCTATACCCGCTATCTCGGCGAGCCTGAAAAGATATGCGGAAGTTCCTTATATTTATGTGCTCAACGATCCGGATCTTTGCGTGGATGATGAGGTCTTCGCTTATGTTGTCATTGATGGTAAGGCCGATCTTCCCTATGAGGAAGGGGCAATGATTCCCGTAGCTCCTCCCGTACAAGAGAAGGTGAGTAAAGCGCCGGTAGTCTCTCAACCGGCTCGTACAGAGCCTGAGATTGCTCAGCAGGCAACAGTGTCCGTAACGCCTGAGCCGCAAGTCTCGGAACGGCAGTCTACTGGGTACCAGCCTCGACAAGAGGCGACTCGATTGGTGCCGAAAGTCTATCCTACTTTCCAGATGACAAACTTGACTGTTAGGACTAACTTACTTCCTTGGTTTACGGTCTCTCCGGGCTTGAGCGTTGGTAAGAATGGAGCGGAACTGAAGACTGGATCGATCATGCCAAACTTGGAATTGGAGTATATGTTTGGAGGTTGGGGGTCTGTTATTCTAGGGGGTACGTATTCGAGGTTTGGCTATAAAGGGAACCCTAATAATTTATGGGGAGTGTCGGCATTATCCTTGGAGCCTCGCTTATGGTTTAACGATGATGGTACTTATCGGGGTTTCAATGTAGGCTTGCAATTGAAATATGGTAACTTCAACGTGCGTGATAATGATCCGCTAGGGCATGGACAGACGGGGCAGTTCTTTGGTATCGGAGTGATGTTGAATTATTTGCAACCTATCTCCGGAAATTTCGCTTTTGAGGCGGGGCTTGGCTTTGGTTCACGGATGATATTTGACGCTTCCACCTATATGCGGGATTATGATACACAGGTGAGCGAGACTACAGAGAAATTCTCAGCGACCTATTTCATGCTTAATTTCCGGTTGGCGCTGGTGTATAGGTTTGGATTTAAATAAACGAGATTAAAGTCCCCTTCTCGGAAGTAGTAATGGACGCCGTGTAAATCTTATCTTCGATCTTTATTATAATAATCTTCTTTTTGTCGAAGAAATTACCTTTTTCCATGATGTCAAGAGCTTCCGCCTTATGTCCCCTAGCGGTAAGCTCTTTTTTTATACCTTTTTTTATGTCTTCTTCCCATATAGAATTTATTTTGTTAGCCTCAGTAAAGGCCATGATAATAGCAATTCCATCCCTCGTGCCCCAACCGTTATGCGCAAATTATTCCTTACCTTTCCTTGATAAAAGAAGATTTCTCAGCGAACAGGTATAAGAATTGGAGATTTTTATCTAAGTTTGTCAGTATACATCAAAAAGAAAGGAAGATCCTATGATACCTCAGATAACCATTCCTTATGCCGTGGCTGATTTCGCTGAAATACGCGAACGTGGCTTTTATTATGTGGATAAAACTCGGTTTATCCCTTATTTGGAGCGGTATAAGGCTCCGGTGTTTCTGCGTCCGCGGCGTTTTGGTAAGAGCTTGTTGGTCTCTATGCTCGCCCATTACTACGATCGCAGTAAGTCTCATCGCTTTGAGGAACTTTTTGGGGGGACTTGGATCGGGACCAATCCTACGCCGGAGCATAACCAATACATGATTATCCGCTACGACTTCTCGAAGATGGTGATGGATAGCACGATGGACGGGTTAGAGCAGAATTTTAATGATCTGAATTGTTCCCCCGTGGAGATCATGGTAGAGCATAACCGTGATCTTTTCGGTGATTTTAAGTTCTCAGTGAGAGGTAATGCCACCAAGATGCTGGAGGAGGCGTTGGCTTATGTTCGTATGCGCGGCTTGCCCAAGGTTTATATCCTTATTGATGAGTACGATAATTTCACCAACCAATTGCTCACGGTCTATAAGGACCCGCTTTACGAGTCTGTCACCACTGGCGAGAGCTTCTTGCGTACCTTCTTCAAGGCTATCAAGGCGGGTATCGGCGAGGGAAGTATTCGTACTTGTTTTTGTACGGGTGTGTTGCCTGTTACGATGGATGACTTGACGAGCGGCTATAATATCGCCGAAATTCTTACCTTGAAGCCTGACTTCACGGAGATGTTGGGTTTCAATCATGAGGAGGCTGCCGAATACCTGCGCTATGTTATTCGTAAATATGGCAATAATGCGGATCGTTTCGACGAGCTGTGGACGCTTATCGTAAACAACTATGATGGCTATCGCTTTCTGCCCAACGCGCGTCCGTTATTTAATTCCACTATATTGACTTATTTTTTCAAGAACTTCGCCGAGCTGTCCGGTGGTGTCCCCGATGAGATGGTGGACGAGAACCTTCGAACGGACGTGAATTGGATCCGCCGCCTTACCATCACCTTGGAGAACGAGAAGGAGATGCTGGATGCCTTGGTGATCGATGGCGAGTTGATCTACTCTCAACCGGATCTTAGGAGTAAGTTCAATAAGCAGAAGTTCTTCGATCCGAATTTTTACCCCGTCAGTCTATATTACTTGGGCATGACAACGTTGAAAGATAATTATGTGATGGTGCTTCCCAACTTGACCGCTCAGAGCATCTACATGAATTATTACAACGAGTTGAATCAGATTAGCGATGACGCTCGCTGTTTTGTTCCCGCTTATCGCCTGTTTATGGATCATCGGAAGCTGGAGCCGCTTGTGGAAAATTATTTCAAGGAGTATCTCGGCCAGTTCCCGGCGCAAGTATTCGACAAGATCAACGAGAACTTTATTCGTTGCTCTTTCTACGAGGTGCTGAGTCGTTACTTGAGCAACTGCTATACCTTCGCCGTGGAGCAGAACTTGCCAAGCGGCCGTGCGGATCTGGTATTGACGGGCATATCGGGCACCGCCTTCCACAACGATTGCCGGGTGGTGGAGTTCAAGTATTTCAAGGCGAAAGACGCTACCATGGTAGAGGCCTTGAAGGTCGTTCGTCCCGAAGATGCCGATCAGGTGAGAAGATATGCCGCTGATATCAATCGGCAATTCCCCGCTTACCGCATGCGAGCGTATGTGGTGTATATAGCGGCAGGAAAAGTTTGTAAGACATGGGAAGTTATTAATCTCTAATGTAAAGGACAAGACATGAGACATTTGTTGATTATTCTATTATATCTTGATCGTCTCACACATCCAGACCGAGACAGGGGCCGTATCCAAGACCGCCGTGAATACCGCCTGTGGAGAGGTAATACCGTACATGTGTATCTGCTTTATTTCGCTATGCCGGAGTTTGCCAATAAGCAGATATTTTATTCCACAGATCAGTCTATACCAGCTATCCTTTTCCTTTTTTGTACTGATGAGTATACGACTAATCGAACTTCTTTAACCAGTCTCTCCCTCGTTTGGTGCTGATGATGATACAGCCGATTATGCCAATAATAGCAAATGTGCCGAATACTGCGACTGCTGGTGTAATCATATTTGTTCCTCCTCTTTATTATTAGTGATTAAAAACAACCCGATGGAAATGAATGTGAAGACAGCGGTACTTCCAACCATATAAATCAACCATCTGCTTGTTACGTCATTCATGATCGTGGCTAAAATAACCCCACCGATGATGAGCTTAGCTACGTCTAGTAAAAACTTCCCTAATTCTTTTAACATAGTTAATCGCTGATTAAATGAATACTTCGCAGCAAAGAAAACCATTCTTTTTCAATAAACCAAATTATTCCGTACCTTTGCCCCTCAAAAAGAGAACACAAGGTATGGAAAAACATTTTAAGAGAACGCTGATTACTACGGCGTTGCCGTATGCGAACGGACCGGTGCATATCGGGCACTTGGCCGGGGTGTATGTGCCTGCTGATATTTATGCCCGTTACCTTCGGTTGAAGGGGGAGGAAGTGCTGATGATTGGTGGTTCGGACGAGCATGGGGTACCCATCACGTTGAGAGCGAAGAAAGAGGGGATCACGCCGCAGGATGTGGTGGATCGTTACCACGGTATTATCAAGAAATCGTTCGAGGAGTTCGGTATCTCGTTTGATATCTATTCCCGTACCACTTCCGCTACGCATCATCAGATGGCCTCGGATTTCTTCCGTACATTGTATGATAAAGGCGAATTCATCGAGAAAACAAGTGAGCAATACTACGATGAGGAGGCGAAGCAATTCTTGGCCGACCGCTATATCACGGGTACTTGTCCGCATTGTGGAAACGAGAAGGCGTATGGCGACCAGTGCGAGGCTTGCGGTACCTCCCTTAGCCCGACGGACTTGAAAGATCCGAAATCCGCTATCAGTGGCAGCAAGCCGGTGATGCGTGAGACGAAGCATTGGTATCTGCCTTTGGATAAGTGGGAGCCGTTCTTGCGTAAATGGATCTTGGAGGAGCATAAGGAATGGAAGCCGAACGTCTACGGACAGTGTAAGAGCTGGCTGGATATGGGACTGCAACCCCGTGCGGTGAGCCGTGATTTGGATTGGGGTATCCCTGTTCCCGTGGAAGGGGCGGAAGGAAAGGTGCTGTATGTATGGTTCGACGCTCCGATCGGTTATATCTCTAATACGAAGGAGTTGCTGCCGGATAGCTGGGAGACTTGGTGGAAGGATCCGGAGACTAAAATGGTCCATTTCATCGGTAAAGATAACATCGTGTTCCATTGTATCGTATTCCCTTCCATGCTGAAAGCGGAAGGTTCTTATAACTTGCCGGAGAATGTCCCCGCTAACGAGTTCTTGAATTTGGAGGGCGATAAGATCTCTACTTCCCGCAACTGGGCGGTTTGGTTGAACGAGTATCTGGTGGATATGCCGGGCAAGCAAGACGTGCTGCGTTATGTATTGACGGCCAACGCACCGGAGACAAAGGATAATGATTTTACTTGGAAGGATTTTCAAGCTCGTAATAATAACGAGTTGGTCGCTATCCTAGGAAACTTCGTGAATCGTGCGTTAGTCCTTACGGATAAGTATTTCGAGGGTAAAGTGCCGGCGGCTGGTGAGTTGACGGATTACGATCGTCAGACCTTGAAGGATTTCGCGGACGTGAAAGAGAACGTGGAACGCCTGTTGGATACCTACCATTTCCGTGACGCGCAGAAAGAGGCGATGAACCTGGCCCGTATCGGAAATAAGTATCTCGCTGATATGGAGCCTTGGAAGTTGGCGAAGACGGATATGCCCCGTGTCGCTACGATCATGAACATCGCTTTGCAGATTACGGCTAATCTGGCGATCGCTTTCGAGCCGTTCTTGCCGTTTAGCATGGAGAAACTGAACAAGATGCTGAATGTAGAGCCGTTGGGATGGAATCGCCTAGGCGCTACGGATCTATTGGAGGCCGGTCATCCATTGGGCAAGGCAGAGTTGTTGTTCGAGAAGATAGAGGATAGCGTGATCGAGGCGCAGGTGCAGAAATTATTGGATACGAAGAAAGCGAATGAGGAGGCGAACTATAAAGCGAAACCGATCCGTGAGAATATCGAGTTCGATGATTTCATGAAACTGGATATCCGTGTGGGTACGGTTCTGGAATGCGCGAAGGTTCCGAAAGCGGATAAGCTGCTTCAGTTCCGTATCGACGATGGCCTGGAGAAACGCACGATCGTATCGGGTATCGCCCAACATTATAAACCCGAGGAATTGGTAGGCAAGCAAGTTTGCTTCATCGCTAACTTAGCTCCCCGTAAGCTGAAAGGCATTGTTTCCGAGGGCATGATTCTCTCCGCCGAGAATTTCGATGGAAAGCTGGCCGTTATCACTCCGGAGAAAGAGGTGAAACCGGGTAGCGAGGTGAAATAGGAAATCCTTTTGGAATGGCATAATTAAAAGTAGGGACATTCAAGTGCTATTTGAATGTCCTTCCTTTTTCATTTTTAAATAAGAAGATCGCAGATATGGAGAAAAAAATACAAATGGTTGATTTAGTTGGTCAATATCATCGACTAAAGGAAGAGATAGATGAAGCTATGTTTTCAATGATAGAGAGTAGCTCTTTTATTAATGGCCCGATGGTGAAGGTTTTTGGCTCAAATCTGGCAGCTTATTTAGATACGGAGTATGTAATTCCCTGTGGAAACTGTACCGATGCTTTACAAATCGCTTTGATGCGTTTGAATTTAAAGCGAGGAGATGAGGTAATAGTGCCGGCGTTCACATATGCGGCGGCGGCTGAGGCTGCGGTTTTATTAGGTCTGGTTCCCGTTTTGGTTGATGTAGATGAGCGTACTTTTAATATTTCTCCGGAAGCCATAGCTGAAGCTATAACGGATCGTACGAAGGTTATCATTGCGGTCCATCTTTTTGGACAAAGCTGTGATATGCATCCGATATTGGAATTGGCTAGGAAAAATGATTTATATGTTATTGAAGATAATGCGCAATCATTGGGTGCGGAATATACATTCCCGGACGGAACCTCAAGAAAGACCGGGACGATAGGCGATATTGGCGCTTTGTCTTTTTTCCCGACAAAGATTTTAGGATGTTATGGTGATGGAGGAGCTGTGATCGTACATGATGCGGACTTGGCAGAAGAAGTCCGTATGACTACGGTGCATGGACAAAATGTAAAGTATCATCATCAGATTATAGGTTGTAATTCCCGCCTTGATACCTTACAGGCGGCTATCTTAAATGCTAAATTAAAACATATAGATGACTTTATCGCCTCCCGACAAGCTGCTGCCCGGCGATATGATGCAGGCTTATCAAGCTTGGATGGTATATTGTTGCCTACTTGTATTCCATCCTCAACGCATGTATACCACCAATATACGATACAGGTCTTGGATGGCCGTCGTGAGGCTTTGCAAAATTATTTAAAAGAACATGGAATCCCTGCCTTGATTTACTATCCCGTTCCAATGCAAGAACAAATTGCGTTTAAGGATCATGTTCGGCATGGAGGCGACTTGTCTGTAGCTAAACGCCTTACACAAAACGTCCTCTCCCTCCCTATACATACGGAGATGGAAGAGGATGTTCAAGAGTATATTGTATGTAAGATTAAAGATTTTTATGTATAGATTGAGACTCTCTTGCTCGTTTGATATCCTCAAAACATGTGTAATCGTTGGCAATGACCTCTTCTTCAATTCGTGTTTTTAGTTGCAGACAGAGATGCCTTGCTTCGGGAGAAAAACTGTTTTTCTCATTCATTAAGAATTCGTCTAGCTCGGTTATTGGTACGAAATGCAGGTTGCTGGTTTCTATCGCTGCATCTTTAGCGAATTGGTAGCTATTAATGAAATCATCAATCGTGAATTCGTCGGAAAAACAGAGACGGGCGAATGAGCATACCTCAAACTCAAACCGATTATCGTCTCCATCCGTATGGATAATTCCAGCATCGATAATTCCCATATGATTGGGATGCATACAAATTTTTTGTTGATGATATGTAAGGCCAACTTCCTCAAATAGCGCCCTCTTTAGACAAGTGATCATACCATTTTCGCCTTTTGTGTCATTTGCGACATCATCGGGAGTAAAAGTTTCATCGTATGTAAAATGCCAATACCCTCCACTCTCACAACTACGATTATCCCTCCAGCCAAAGACAATCTCATCTCCCTTTCCTCTGTCAAGAATTAGAAATCCCCCTATTCCGATGGAGTTCAGGAATGGTTTTAATCGTTCGATATGCTTCAGATCCGTGTAGTGGGATAATGGAGTCTGTAGTGAATTTGTTGATATGATTTTTTTCAATTTGTTATAGACATGTACTGTGAATTTAAATGTAAAGTAATCGGAATGATATAGTTGGATCATTTTCTTTCCCTTGATTTTAGAGACTCCATAAAGCCATTTGTTAAAACGGAGTTTATTGGCTTTGAGATCTTCTATGAACTTATCTGTTACCTCATTTGCTGTTTCATTTAGGAACTTATTAGCATTAGGAATATATGGCTGGAAGTAATCTTTTATTATTTTTTCTATATTCTCCTTATATATATATGTGTGTTCATTTGTTCTTTGAGGTTTCCCGAAGTGGAGTTTTTTATTTAGCTGAGTCCTTCTGTCTCCATCTGTAGGAATAGGCCAAATGAATCGGTTAGAGGTGATATCAATAGGGAACCCATTTATCTCGTATGTGAAACTAGATATTAAAGGTGTATAGTTAGAGTGTGTTATCTTTTTGATTTTTCTCTCCAGTTTATTTTTTTTTAGATAGTCCTTGAACTTCTTAATCAAGGGAGAAAAATAAGAGAGTAAGGCCTCTATGATTATAGTACCCAATATTCCGATGACAACAATTGGGATAGAAAATGAAAAACAGTCTGTAATAAACTGATATAGATGGCTGTTTGATAATAAGGGATAAAATAGGTGTATCATATGGCTTAATCTAGATTATTTAAGAAACACTCGATATTATGTCTCGCTTTTTGACTGAGAGAAAGAGCATATAAGGCTATCTCTTTATTCTTGCATTTGTAAGTGAGATGATTCCTTAGTTCAGTGTACTCGATGTTTAAAGCTATAGAGTTTTTGTGAGACTTGATTTCCTTTTCTCCTGTGTATCCGGCGTAACTGAGTAGTTTTAGATGAAACCCATGGGTGTAGTCTAAACAAATATCTGTAATCACGATGTCGTATTTTTGTTTTTGTGTTGGCTGGGAATAATGGTTTAAGATTTCTTGTTGGATTAGTCGGGTATAGTCTAATGAGGCATTGTTTCCATTCATAGGTAGTAAGATGTTATTTTTGTGGGCATACAAAGGAAAATCGTATGCGTAAAACAGTTCTTTATCTTCCTTTTGTTGAAATATTAATTTAACAGTTCCTTTATCTGATTTTTTCCATGCGATAAAGCCGGATATCTGTATTGTAGTCATAAAAATAAGAAGTTTCTCTAGGTCAAGAATGCTGTTAAGTTGACTTACCTTAAATTTTAGTTCCCGGCTCTTTAGGCGTAATACGTTCTCGTCTTGTTCTCTTAGACGTTTGTAGATGTTATCAATTAGCCAAGCGGTTTTTTTGTCGATCTCGCATAATGTGATATAGAGAGAAGAGGCTTCTGGTCTTCCCTCAAAGTCGATTCTGCCTCTGGATAAAGACTGGATGCCATATTGGATGAGGTTCTCTCCAGTGGAAGGTGGTTCTTGGATAAGGATGGATTGGATTAAGGATGCTGTATCAATTTTATCTGGATAAAACTCATTGATGAAATCATCGATTTTTTTGAAATGGCCTTTTTTGAGGTTTTCGTCTATAGATATGGTGAAATCATATCGTATTTGAGTGTCAGAAAGGGTTACATACATCAATTCTTGTTCATATTTTTCATCATGATCGAAAAAATCGAAGTCGGTACATACGAATTCTATTTCGTTGTCACTCTTATAGTGAGTGGATAGATATTTTTCCCTGCTCCGTATGGATTTTTTTCTATTATATAATTTGTATGATGCTACAATCGCTAAACCGAATACGGATATGCAAATGGTTTGTATGAAATCAATTATATACTGTCTCATCTTACTTTCTGGTTAATTATTCTTCCCGGATTCCCTATCACTATCGCATGTGCCGGTACGTCCTTGGTTACGACTGCGCCAGCACCTATCATGGCCCACTCTCCGATAGTTATTCCGCAGACTATAGTAGCGTTCGCCCCGATAGAGGCTCCGTATTTTACGATGGTTTCGGAACAAACCCAATCCGCAGAAGTCTTTAATTCCCCATCTTCCGTGATCGATCTAGGCCATTTATCATTAGTGAAAGCTACACCGGGGCCGATGAATACTCCATCCTCGATCGTAACTCCGTGCGGAATCATGACATTATCTTGAATCTTTACTTTATTCCCTATTTGCACATCATTGTCTACGTAGATATTCCGGTGTATTTTACATTGTTCACCAATCTTTGCGTTCTCTCCGATTATTGTATGGTTTTCAATGATGGTTTTATTCCCGATGATAGCGGAAGGTGCTACTTCTGCGGTTGGGTGGATTATATATTGGGGTTGATAAGCTGATAATAGTTCCTGTATGTAATTTTGCGCAGCTTCTGTTTCTTGGGGTTTTGGAGCCCATGGGGCCATATCTTTAGGGTCTATAGGAGCAAATGGCCCTTGTTTGATTTCATATATAACAGTATTGGTTTCTAGAACAATAAAAGAATGCCATATATCTGGCTCTATCTCCATTCCGAAAACACCTTTAGCAGGGTTAATCTCGTGGATTTGTGTAATTGTGCCTTTGTCATCAAACAAAAATGTAAGTACACTCCCTCTTAGTACGAGGAATATCTCTTGTTTTTGGGCTTGGAGATGCCTATGAGGAGGTAAATATGTATTTGGTTCAAGAGCATTTAATAATCTTTGGACGGGCTCATCCATTTGTTTATGGAAGTTATAATTCATTCGTAAGCGTGCGTTTGTCTTAGCTTGTTCGCTTACAGTATTTAGTAATGTGCTATCAATGATTTTCATTGTAAAATGAGTTTTTAAGATTAACGTCCTAAATATAGGAATAAATTTAATATGAGTGTGAATAATATAAAGAATAAGATAGTTCTCACCCCATTTTTTGTTTTTAAGGCAATATTTAGGTTCTTGTTGCTAAAAGAAGTACTTTTGTGCTTCTTTAATGAATAAGTGTTTTATGAATAAGAAAATACGTTTCGCCGTGATTGGTTGCGGTCATATAGGTAAGCGTCATGCCGAGATGATTACCCGGGATGCGGGTGCGGAGTTAGTTGCTTTATGTGATATCCGTCCGAAAGAGGAGCTGGGGATCGAGGCTTACGCAGTCCCTTTCGCTCGGGATATAGATGAATTATTCCGTTTGGGATTGGATATAGATGTGGTGAATATTTGTACGCCTAATGGTTTACATGCCGTGATGGCGATCCAAGCGATAGAGAGCGGGCATCATGTGGTCATAGAAAAGCCGATGGCCTTGACTTTGGCGGATGCCGAGAAAGTGGTTTATACCTCGTTGAGATTCCGCAAGCAGGTATTTTGCGTGATGCAAAACCGATATTCCCCACCTTCGGTCTGGATTAAGGAGATGGTTGAGTCCGGAAAATTAGGCCAGATTTATATGGTGCAGCTGAATTGCTACTGGAACCGTGATGAACGCTACTATAAACCCGGAGGATGGCATGGCGACGCTGTCTTGGACGGTGGTACCTTATTCACCCAATTCTCCCATTTCATCGACATTATGTACTGGCTATTCGGGGATATCTGTAATATCCAGACCCGTTTCGCCGACTTCAACCACGAGAAACTGACCGCCTTTGAGGATTCCGGTTTCGTGAATTTTAATTTCGTGAACGGTGGAATGGGTAGTTTGAGCTACTCTACGGCGGTATGGGACAAGAATCTGGAAAGCAGCATGCTGATCGTGGCCGAGAATGGCAGCGTGAAAATCGGTGGACAGTATATGAATGAGGTAGAATATTGCCATATCAAGGATTATAAGATGTCGGAATTGGCCCCTACCAACCCCGGCAATGATTATGGCCCTTACAAAGGCTCCGCCCAAAACCACAACTTCGTGATCCGTAACGTAGTCAACGTCCTTTCCGGTGCCCCCGGCGAGATCATAACGACCAACGTCTTGGAAGGTATGAAGGTGGTGGATATTATACGGAGGATTTATGCGGGGAAAAGTGTGAAATAGCAGTGAGTAGATATGTGAAATCATTACAATAAGGTGATGATTTTGTGTGTCGCTATAATTATTTGATAATCAGAGCTCCAAAAAGACGTGCATGTTTCTCGGAAAACATGTACGTCTTTTTTTGAAAAGTTGCTCATGTTTTTAAGAAAACACGTATGTGTTTTTCTATGGAAGATAAAGAGGGTTCGAGGGATAAAAAGAATTTTTACAATAACTCTTTGTTCCCACATCATCTGCGGAAGATCGTAAATATACATAAAGCAAAGAAAAGCTTTCATTTTTTTAGTGTTAGCCAAAGGTAAATGCTTATCTTTGCCGCACTTTACCATACGTATCAAATGGCGGAACAATCATTAAAAGATAAGACAGCGAAAGGGCTCTTCTGGGGAGGGGTAAGTAATGGTGTGCAACAGTTGTTGGGGATGTTGTTTGGTATTTATCTGGCGCGTACACTTAATGCTGAGGATTATGGATTGGTTGGGATGTTGGCGATATTTAGTGGTATTGCAGGTACGATTATAAATAGTGGATTTACAGTGGCACTAACTAATAAACAAGAAGTTACGCATAAGGAATATAATGCGGTCTTTTGGTTTATGGTTTTTACAGGTTTACTTTTGTATGTAATTTTATTTTTTAGTGCGCCTTTGATTGCTGGGTTTTATAAACGTCCTGAATTAATAGCATTATCTCGTGTGTTATTTATTAGTTTCTTTTTAGCTGGTATAGCAGGGGTTCCATATACGGTAATGTTTAGAAAACTGATGGTAAAGGAGCAAGCTAAAATTGATATTGTTTCTTTATTATTATCAGGAATAGTGGGTGTGTCGTTAGCGGTGAGTGGGTTTGCTTATTGGGCTTTAGCGATTCAGAGTTTGGTATATGTCGGAATGAGCTCTTTGTTGAAATGTTATATATCTCCTTGGAGACCAACTTTTGAGCTAGACTTTAGGCCTCTAAAAGGAATGTTCTCTTTTAGCGTGAAATTGTTTTTGACCAATGTGTTTACTCAAATTAATAATAATATTTTCTCTGTTTTGCTAGGACGATTTTACAGTGCAAATCAAGTGGGATATTATTCTCAAGGTAATAAGTGGATGACGATGGGTGGCTCTGTTATATGCGGTATGATTAATAGTGTTGCACAACCTATTTTTGCTCGATCATCTACAGATAAAGATTACCAAGTTAAAATTTTTAGAAAGATGTTGCGCTTTACGGCATTTGTATCATTCCCTTTGATGTTGGGGTTGGCTTTTATCTCAAAAGAGTTTGTTCTTCTGATACTTGGTGAAAAATGGTCTAATAGTATTTCTATATTGCAGTTATTATGTATTTGGGGAGCTATATCTCCTATTCAAGTCTTATATTCACAAATTGTTATTAGTTGTGGGCGTTCTGATTTCTACTTAAATAATCATGTTGTAATAGGATTAATTCAATTTTTCTTGGCTTTTTATATGACAAGGTACGGAATTTTAGCGATGACAGCAGGTTACGTAGGTGTGTATTCTATTATTTGGATGTTAATGTGGCATGTTTATTTGAGTAAATTAGTTCCTATTCGTTTGTCAAGTGTATTATGTGACATTATGCCATATTTAGTATTGACTTTATCCTCAATAAGTATCGTTTTCTTTATCACAAAAAATATGGAGAATCTGTTGCTTCTATTGATCTTAAAGATTATCTTAGTCGCAATATTGTATATATTATTTGTTTGGTTAACAGGTTCTAAGATATTTAAGGAGAGTATTGTTTTTATTAAAGGACTTAAATCGTAACAAGATGGCAAGATATGATGTAGTAATAGTTGGTGCGGGGTTGTTTGGCTCTTTGACTGCATATAAATATAAAAGCCTCGGTAGAAAGGTTCTTGTAATAGATAAACGCTCTCATGTTGGGGGAAATTTATACTGTGAAAGTATAGAAGGAATCAATGTACATAAGTATGGGGCTCACATATTTCATACTTCTAACAAGAAAGTATGGGATTTTGTAAATTCATTCGTTGAATTCAACAGATTCACAAATTCTCCATTGGCTAATTATAAGAATGTCTTATACAATCTGCCTTTTAATATGAATACTTTTTATCAGCTTTGGGGTACCAAAACTCCTGCGGAAGCAAAAGCTGAAATTGAACGTCAACGCGCAGAAGTGCAGATCGATGACCCTAATAATCTGGAAGAACAAGCACTATCTCTTGTGGGAAAGGATATTTATGAGAAATTGATCAAAGGATATACGGAGAAGCAATGGGGAAAAAGCCCTCGTGATTTACCCGCTTTCATAATAAAACGTATACCTCTTCGATATACTTTTGATAATAATTATTTCTCTGATATTTATCAGGGTATTCCTGCAGGAGGATATAATGGTCTTATATCAAAACTATTGGAAGGGTGTGAGGTGCTTTGTAATGCTGATTTTTTTAAGGATCGTACATATTTTGAGGCGTTAGCAAATCAAATAGTGTATACTGGTAGAATTGATGAATATTTTACCTTTAGTGAAGGACATTTGGATTTTCGAAGTTTATATTTTGAACAAGAATTATTAGATATTGATAACTATCAAGGTAATGCAGTCATAAATTATACAGATGCCGATATTCCTTATACAAGGATTATCGAACATAAACATTTTGAATTTGGGACGCAGCCTAAGACTGTTATTACACGTGAATACCCTATCTCTTGGCAAGAAGGTGCAGATCCTTATTATCCTATTAATGATGAAAGGAATACAACTTTGTTTGAAAAATATAAATATTTGGCAGATCGTGAAAAACATGTTTGTTTTGGGGGACGTTTAGCTGAATACAAATATTATGATATGAACCAGATAGTAGAAAAAGTTGTCATTGTATGATACAGGCTAGAATTTTAAAACATCAGATTTATATTTATTGTCCTGCAAATTATGTAACAGGTGGAACGGAGTTATTGCATCAATTGGTAGATGTGTTGAGGAATAATGGTGCGGAGGCTTATATCTATTATGTAGGTGAACCAGATGCGGCAATCCCGGATGCTTTTAAGAGATATAATATTCAACAGAGTTTGGAAATTGTTGATAGAGAAGACAATATTGTCGTATTGCCAGAAACATTGTTTAAACATCATATAGACATCAAATATGCTCGCATTTACTTATGGTGGTTGAGTGTGGACAATTTTTATAATGGTTGTATGTTTAATTTACCATTAAAAGAGTTGTTTGATTTTAGTAAACGAATGTTTGTAGATCGTTTCGTTCTGAATTTTAAGGGATATGCAAGTCCAGAGGATAAGAGAGGTCGGATTTCTTTAAATAGCCTTTCTTCAGAACGGTATGTGTCCCTGTATCAGTCGGAATATGCTCATCATTTTCTTTATACGAAAGGGTTTAAATATGTATTGCCTTTAAAAGATTATATCAATACGGAATTTTATGAGATACCTAAAGTTTCAGGACGTGAGAATATCGTGTTATATAATCCAGCAAAAGGTATGGAATATACTAGGCAATTAATACGTTTGTCTCCTGACTTAGAATGGCGTCCTATACAAGGTCTTAAACGTAAACAGTTAGTAGAGCTTCTAAGGAAAAGTAAATTGTATATAGATTTTGGTAATCATCCGGGGAAAGACCGTTTGCCTCGTGAGGCAGCATTGAATGGTTGTTGTCTTATTACAGGAATTAGGGGAGCTGCTTATTTTTACGAAGATATTCCAATTCCGGATATTTATAAGCTTGATGAGAAGAAAGTTTCTAAGGAAGATGTCATTTCTTTGATAAGAAATGTATTGGCAGATTACGAGAAATGTTTCTCTGACTTTAATTTTTATAGGAGTCGGATTTTGATGGAAAAGGCTGAATTTGAGGAAGATGTTAAAAAGCTTTTCTTGAGGGAGTCGGTATGATTAGTATTATATATGTAAATTATAAAACAGCTTCGTTGGTAATAGATAGTATTAAGTCTGTTAAGGAAAATACAACAGGGGTAGACTATGAAATTATAGTTGTGGATAATGCTTCTGGTGACTATTCCTTGGATTTGATAAGGAAACAATATCCAGAGGTTATTTGTATTCAAGCAGATGATAACTTGGGTTTTGGAAAAGCTAATAATTTGGCTCTTGATCAAGCGAAAGGTGATTGTATCTTGTTTTTGAATCCTGATACACTATTGTTGAATAATGCTCTTTTCGAATTATATTCATTTTTAAGGTCCTCGGATAAAATAGGAGCTTGTGGGGGGAATTTGTATGATGAGGATAATAAGCCGACAACCTCGTTTAGCCGTAAATATCCGTCTTTCTTTTGGGAGCTACTATCTATTATGTATATATCGCCAATCTCTTTATCTCATCCTCGATCTATATTTTTCAATGTTTCAAATAAACCCATACGGGTTGCTTCTATTGTTGGTGCAGACCTGATGGTGAGGAAATCTGTTTTATCTCAGGTAGGTGCTTTTGCTCCTGAGTTCTTTATGAACTATGAAGAAACAGAGTTGTGTCATCGGATCCATAAAGCTAAATTTGATATTTATTCTGTCCCCTTAGCAAAGATTACTCATTTGGAGGGGCGTGCTTCTTATATAAAGCAATCTCGTCTTTATTTTTTATATGAGGGGCAATACATTTACTTTCGAAAGGTTTATGGTATCTTTGGCTGCCAATTGATCTTTGCTATTACCCAGTTGAAAAGTTATATTCGTATTCTTCAATTCTTATTGTTGGGAAATCCGGAAAGACGTTCTTATTGGAAAATGAAGTTGGAGACAAATAGGAAAGTATGGAACTCCGAAAAGATAAAACGCATTTTGAAATGAAAAAGAAACTTGTGGTTTTTCATCCGGCGATAGCTCCTTATCGAGTAGATTTTTTTAATTCCTTGAATAAGGAGTTTGATGCTATATTCTATTTTGAGTTTGGAGATGTATTGGAGCAATCATTCGCTCAAGATGAGTTGAGAGGACGATTGGAATTTGTACCTCGCTTTCTGGCTTCGGGATTATTCGGGATTAAGAATCTTAGGACACAGGTTTTCTCGATATTGAGGAAGGAGCAGCCGAATGTGGTATTTTGTAGTGAGTATAATATATTGGGTTTATTATTGTTGGTTTATAAATTCCTATTCAACTGGAAATTGTCTATTTTTACGATTTGTGATGATAGCAAAGAGATTGCTGAAAGCGCAAGTCTTGTGAAAAGATGTATGCGTTTTATCGCGGTTAAGTTTTACAGTGGTATTATCTTGACAAACGATGATGTGCTGTCTTGGTATGTTAAACACTTTCAGGCGAAGCGGAAATTTTTGTTTTTCCCGATTATCCAAAAAGATCAAGATTTTAGGTTGCTATTGGAGAACGCGTTGCCTGTTTCTAAGATATTGGAGGATACGTATCATTTGGAAGGAAGGCAAGTCTTGTTGTTTGTCGGTCGTTTAATAGATATCAAGAATTTATTCTTTTTACTGGATGCTTTAGCCTTGGTTGTAAATAGGTATCCTAAGGTTATTCTTTTATTTGTTGGTGATGGTGATCAGCGAGTGGCTTTAGAGCGACATGCGGAGAGAAATGGATTGGCTGACCATGTGATTTTCGCTGGGAAAAAGCAAGGTGAGGATCTATATGCTTGTTATAATGTCGGTCAGATATTCATATTGCCAAGTTATTATGAGCGTTTTGGGGCGGTGGTGAATGAGGCATTATTGGCAGGTTGTTATACCTTATGCTCTGTTGTTGCGGGAGCGGCTTGTTTGATTGAGCCGCAAAAAAATGGTGATCTATTTGATCCGGCATCTAAAACATATCTTGCGGAGAAATTGGCGCAAAGTCTGAAGGATTGTGAAGGTCTTAAACAAATTTCGTTGAAAGCGAATAAGATGTGTTATAGTTACGATCAGTATATAACCTCTTTTTTCAATCAGTTAAATTCTATAATAGATAAGTAAGAATGGATATTCGTTTATATTGGGAGAAAGTTTATTGGGCGTTAGCGAAACGTGTCTTTAAAAGAAAGCAGAAAACTTATGAGGATTGGTTGGCGAAAGGATATACCAATCAACCGCTTGTCAGCTTTATTATAGAATCTCACAATAAAAGTGTGGGAGTCAAATGTATTGTCAGTAAATTACGTGAGTATCCGAATGCTGAGATCGTAGTAATAGATGATGGTTCTGAGTACAGACATACTAAGTCTCTTATGAGGTATCTTACTCGTGGTAATGAATTTTTAGTACGAGCTAATGATTTATATGAGAATGTGATGTATGATAAAACCATTCGTTTTGCGAATGGAGAATATATAGTCTTAATGCAGGATGATGATGAGATTGCTGATTTAGGTTGGATTGATAAAGGTATCTCTTATTTCAAAAAATATCCGGATATGGTTATTTTAGGAGGGCTGAATGGATTGGAGTTTATTATAGATGATAAGGAAAAGTGGGGATATGTAGATTTGTATAAGGATGATCTGTTGGAAGATAAAGATTTCTATTTTGTGCATGCAGTGAATCGGGCACCGATGTTGTTGAATAAAAAATTATTTATTGAACATTTGGAGCATATTGATTTTTCTTTTGCTCCGTTTCAATGCGATGATTGTGAGTTATGTTTACGTGCATGGTTGTATGGTTTGAAAGTCGGGTGGTATAATGCTGGTTTCAAGTCAATGGTCGCAGGAGGAATGCGTATTTGGAATAAGGGACTAATGGGTTTTCAAGAAATAAAAAATCGAGGTAAGTTATATGAAATGTATAAGTCTTCTCTGGAGGAAATTACAGGATTGGTGACTGAAGCGAATAATACATTGTGATGAAAGTTGGCATTTTATATATAGGTATTGGTAATTATACATTATTGTGGGAAGATTTTTTTAAATCTGCAGAGAAGTATTTGTTCCCGAATGTTGATAAACAGTATTTTCTGTTTACAGATAAAGAATTGTCTGTATCTAAGTCTGTCTCTGTTTATTATCAAAAAGACCTAGGTGGACATAATAATACGTTGTATAGATTTAAAATGTTCTATCAGCATAAAGATGATTTTGATAAATGTGATTATTTATTCTTTTTCAATGGAGATACTCTTTTTAAACGGACAATCCATCTGGAGGAATTGAAACCTTCTGCGGAGGATGGCTTTTTAGTTGGTTTAGTTTGGCATATATATAGAATAAAAGATCGGGACAGTTTTCCTTATGATCGGAATCCGGATTCAATGGCCTATATCCCTTATGGTCAAGGTCTCTATTACTTTCAAGGAGGGTTTAATGGTGGACGAACATTTGAATACTTGCAATTGATAGAAGCTTGTATGCGTGATGTTGAAATAGATTCTAAAAAAGGTGTTGTGGCATTAGTGAATGATGAATCTCACTTAAATAAGTATTTATTGAATAAAAAAGTAAAAATAGTAGGAACAGAGTATGGAAAGCCTGAAAAATGGTTTTTTCCTGTTAACAGGAAAGTCATTTTTAGGGATAAAAATGACTTTTTTCGTACTAAAGGTCTGAATTATGATAAAAAACCAGATCATACATCTGCTTTAGTTGCGTTTCTTGTTGATTTTAATAAGTATATTCGAGCTGTATTGAAAGGATGAGATAGATTATTTTTAATGAAATAGGTAGATAAGAATTACATAGAACGCATAGGTGTAGATAAAAATGGTTATTGGAAAATAATAGAGAAGTCATGAAGATATTGATATTAAATACCTCTGAATTAACTGGTGGAGCGGCAGTCGCCGCAAACCGATTAGCGAAAGCATTGGGTAAATCCGGTGTAGAGGTTTCTATGTTGGTACGTGATCGGAAAACAGACCATGTAAAAGTTTTCTCTGTAAATAATTCATGGACTTCACATAGGCTTAATTCTTTTCGCTTCATTTGGGAACGACTGATAATCTTTATCTGTAATATCTTTAGCAAGAAGAACCTCTTTCAAGTTTCCATAGCCAATACAGGCACGGACTTATCGAAGCACCCATTAGTGCAACAGGCGGATGTGATTCATCTGCATTGGGTGAATCAAGGATTTTTGTCTCTTTCTGATATTAAAAAATTAGTAAATACCGGAAAACCTATTGTGTGGACTATGCATGATTTGTGGCCTGCTACGGCTATTTGTCATTATCCGGGAGGATGTGAGAAGTATATATCGAATTGTTATCAGTGCCCGATGCTGAAACAAAATCCGTTTTTTGATCTAGCGGCTTCTGTTTTTAAGGAGAAAGGGAAAATTGGGTTATCTAAGATTACATTTGTCGGTTGCAGCCGATGGATAATGGAAGAGGCCAAAAAAGGCAATTGGTTGAGAACAGCCTGTTTTACCTCGATTCCTAACCCGATTGACGTGACAGCCTTTAAGCGTATGGAAAAGCGGGTGGCCCGTAAACGATTCGGCCTGGCGGAAGATAAGTTCCTTCTTCTTTTTGCCGCAGCTAAGCTTTCAGATACACGGAAAGGAGCGATTTTTTTGATCGAGGCTTGCGAAAAACTAAAAGAGAAATACCAAGATCGCATAGAAATCGTGTTGATGGGAAATAGCTCGGAAGAATTGATTAGCCAGTTTCCTTTTAAGGTGAATACGCTGGGATATATATCGGATCAAGATTCTATGATTTCCGCTTATGCCTGTGCCGATATGTTCGTTATTCCTTCGTTGGAGGATAACTTACCCAATACGATTATGGAGTCGATGGCATGCGGTACGCCTTGTGTGGGATTTGAGACAGGAGGGATTCCGGAGATGATAGATCATTTGAAGAATGGGTATGTAGCTAAATATAAGGATACAAATGATTTGGCTGTAGGGATTAAGTGGATAATTGACAACCAAGAGACTTTTCGATTTAGTGAGGCTTGCGTCCGCAAGGTGCATGATTGTTATAGGGAATCGGTTATTGCCGAAAAATATATAGCTTTGTATCAGAGCCTGTGTAATAAGAGAAAATAGCGTGAAAGAAGATCAGCATATCGAAGTAAGAATGAATGGTTGTTGGTAAGTGATTGAAAGCAAATGAAAATTGCTACATTTGTGGAAAAATGGAATAAATGGACGATCAGCATAAGCCTGAATGGATTAAGGTGGACGAGTGGGATTTTGTAGAATATGTGGATAGCTTGTTACGTAGTCAAGAGGCTGTCGATTTAGAGTTTAAGACCGCTCGTTCCGGATTCCCAAATAGTGTGTGGGAAACGTATTCTTCATTTGCGAATACAGATGGAGGAACTATCGTTCTGGGAATAAAGGAGAAAAATGGGGCACTATTTGTGGAGGGACTTCTTCCAGAGCAAATTGTGTCTTATCGGCAAATCATTTGTAACCAATTGAATAATCCGGATTGCGTTAATGTTAATTTACTTACTGACAAGAATATTCAGGAGGTAGACTATAGAGGAAAATCTCTTTTGCTGATTTATGTTCCGAGAGCATCTCGTTCACAACGTCCTGTATATTTAACAAGAAATCCCTTGAATGGACATACTTATAAACGAAATAATGAGGGAGATTATAAATGTACGGATACGGAAGTTCGCAGAATGATTGCCGATGCGGATGAGGAACATCCGAGAGATTCTCGTATTTTATGTAATTATTCAATGGAAGATATTGATTTGGACTCACTTAAACAATATCGACTGCTACTTTCTAGTCGTCAGCCAGATCACCCTTGGTTGACACTTGATGATATGGCTTTTTTGAGAAAATTGGGAGGATATCGACAAGATAGGCAAACAGGTCAAGAAGGGTTTACTTTAGCGGGTATATTAATGTTTGGAAGGACAGAAAGTATAACGGATAATGAATGTGCTCCATCTTATTCTCCGGATTATCAGGAAAAAATGTCGGTAGATGAGAATGTTAGATGGACAGATCGCATTTGTATGGATGGAACTTGGGAAGCGAATCTTTTTCAATTTTATCGGCGTGTGTATCCTAAATTATCATCTGTACTGCCTAAGCCATTCCGTTTGGAGAATGGTGTGAGATTGGAAGATACTACCACGCATGTCGCTTTACGTGAGGCATTTGTAAATACATTGGTGCATTGTGATTATATGGAGGAAGGAAATATAACGATAGAACAATGGAAAGATCGTTATGTATTTAAAAATCCCGGAACACTGCTAGTGAGTAAGGCCCAGTATTATGCCGGAGGTGAAAGTATATGCCGTAATAAGAGCTTGCAAAAGATGTTTATGCTGATTGGCTTCTCTGAGAAAGCAGGAAGTGGGGTGAATAAGATTTTTATGGGTTGGAAAAATGCGAATTGGAGACCTCCATTTGTGGAGGAGCAAAGTCACCCGGATCGGGTGGTGTTGAATTTACCGATGGAAAGTTTGTATCCAGAGGAAGTTTTAGAAGAACTTAAGCGTCTGTTTGGACGGGAAATTGAAAGAATTCCATATGATCAATTCACGGTTTTGGCTCTTTGTTACTCTGAAAAACAAGTATCTAATGAAAGACTTCAATATATTTTGAACCAACATAGCTCAAATATTACAAAGCTACTAAAAAGTATGTGCAATGCTGGTTTTTTGGAGTCTATAGGAAATGGCCGGGGAACTAGGTACCGTTTGCTGTTTTTGGAGAAGGATGAAAGCAAGCCTCAAAAGGATGAAAGCAAACTGAAGAAGGATGAAAGCAAGCCTCAAAAAGATGAAAGCAAACTGGAGAAGGATGAAAGTAAGAAATATATGCGTTATGAGGATTTGTCGAGGTTAATACTATCTGTTTGTGAGGATTATGTAGCTCTGGAAATAATAGCGGAAGCTGTTCATAGAGAGGCTTCTTATTTAATTAATCGGGTTATACCAAGAATGTTAGAGGATGGGCTACTAGAGAGATTATATCCGTCTTCTCCTAAGCATCCTTTACAAAAATATCGTGTGAGACAAGTCGGAAATTTATAAGAGATAATGGAAATGAATCAGCAACCTACATTTTCGATCATAACGATCACCTATAATGCGGAGCGATGGTTGGAGCGTACGATATTGAGCGTACTTAGCCAGTCGTATCCGAATATCGAGTATATATTGATTGACGGAGCGTCGAAGGATAAGACCGTAGAGATCATCAAGCAATATGAGTCCGGTATCGCTTCTTGGATAAGCGAGCCTGATAAAGGCTTGTATGATGCTATGAATAAGGGATTGAAGCGGGCTACAGGGGATTATGTGTGGTTCCTGAATGCGGGGGATACACTTTATACCGCAGATACCGTGCAAAGAATTGTGGCGTCTTTGAAAAAGAAAGTATCTTTGCCAGACGTGATTTACGGAGAAACCCGGATCGTTGATGCGGAGGGTAGATCATTAGGGATGCGCAGATTGAAAGCACCGGAGAAACTGACTTGGAAAAGTTTCCGGATGGGAATGTTGGTTTGTCACCAGTCGTTTATATCAAAACGGGAGATCGCTCCGTTATATAATACGGAATACCGTTTGACGGCGGATTATGATTGGTGTATCCAATGTCTGAGACGATCGAAAAGAATACATAATACACGTTTGATCCTGTCTAATTTTTTGGAGGAAGGGTTAAGTAGTGTGAACCGGAAAGCTTCCTTAAAGGAGCGATATGAGGTCATGTGTAAGTATTATGGCAAGGTGTCGACGATTCTGTTGCATGGTTGGTTCGCCGTGAGATTCTATTTTGCCAAATGGTTTAAAGGTAGAGTATAAACAATAAATTATAGATAAGTTTTATGCGGAGTATAATGAGTAAATGGGGAAAACATATCGCAGCGATAGCCGTATTCTTGGTATTGACGGTGATTTATTTTTCTCCGGCCGTATTTGAGGGTAAGGTCGTCCGGCAAGGGGATACGGAAAAGGCTATCGGTATGGGGAATAGCCAGATGGATGAATATGAGAAGACGGCCCAACCGGGAGAATTCAGCGCATGGTCCGATGCCATGTTTGGCGGAATGCCTTATGTGTCGGGATATGGAAATCCGGCTCCACGATTTCCCGGATATCTTTTAGTGGAGAAGCCTTTAAAAGCACTGGGGTATATGGATGCGGGGATGGTGTTTACCGGATTCGTTTGTTTCTATATCTTGATGTGTGTCATGGGCGTAAATTGGTGGTTGGCGATCGCTGGTGCCATCGCTTTCGCTTTAGCGTCTTATAATCTGATCATTATAGAGGCCGGCCATGTCACGAAAGCGTATGTAATCGCTTATATGCCATTAACGTTGGCGGGTATGGCCCTGTTGTTCAAGCGTAAGTATTTATGGGGGGCGGTCGTGTTCTTATTGGGTGTCGCTTTCTCTATCGCGAATACGCACCTGCAAATCACTTATTATTTATTATTACTTTGCTTCTTCGTTTATCTTGGATACTTGTTCAATAAATTGAAGGAGAAAGCCTATAAGGAATTAGGCATGGTAACCGCTATTATGGCTGGATGCGTGATATTGGCGGTGTTGCCGAATGCCCAGAATATGTATGCTCAATGGGATTTGGGACAGAACTCTATCCGTGGGACTACGGAATTAACGACAACGACCCCTTCAGGCGAGAAGATCTCTTCCGGCTTGGACAAGGATTATGCGTTCGCTTGGAGCTATGGAAAAGGGGAGTTGTTAACCTTGTTGGTCCCGAATGCCTATGGTGGAAGTTCAGGTGGAATGCTAGGCCCGGATTCTGAGCTATATAAGGAATTAAGGGCGAAAGGCGCTCAAGTCGGAAAAGAGGTACAGGCTCCTACCTATTGGGGAGAGAAGACATTTACTTCTGGGCCGGTTTATTTCGGGGCATTGGTCTGCTTCTTGTTTGTTCTGGGAATGTTCGTAATCCGGAATCCGATGAAATGGTGGTTATTCGGAGGTTCTGTCTTTTTGATATTGCTGGCATTGGGACGTAATTTTGATAGCTTCAATGACTTTATGTTCCATTACTTGCCGATGTATAATAAGTTCCGTACCGTAGAGATGGCATTGGTTATTCCGGGTATGGTATTTCCTATTATCGCTATATGGGGATTGAAAGAGGTGTTATCGGAGACCGTGAGCGATGCCTTGTTGAAGAGAGGATTGATCGCTGCTTTGGCTATCACGGGAGGCCTTTCTTTAATCCTTTGGTTGATGCCGAGTATGCTGTTGGATTTCCGTTCTTCTTTCGACGCTCAATATCAGTTGCCGGATTGGTATTACAACGCCTTGTTAATGGATCGTGCTTCCTTGGCTTCGGCGGATGCGTTGCGCTCTTTGGTCTTTATCTTATTAGGGGCGGCTTTGTTGTTCTGGTTCTATACCTCGAAAGATCGGAAAAAGGTGGCGACATTCGTAGGAATCGGTGTTGCGGTCTTGATGTTGGTTGATTTATGGACGGTGGATAAACGGTATTTGAACGATAGCAATTTTATCCGCCAGAAACCTACCGAGGTGTATAAAGAGACGGTAGCCGACAAGGAAATCATGAAGGACAAGGACCCTTCTTATCGTGTCTTGAATTTGAATAATCCTTTCTTGGAGACAACGACCTCGTATTATCACCATTCGATTGGTGGTTATTACGCCGCGAAGCTGAGACGGTACCAAGAACTGATCGACCACCGTCTGCAAGGAGAGCTTAACTCGGTTATCGGGGCTTTCCAGAAAGCGCAGACCGCCGAGGACTTGATGGGGGCGTTCGCCGCTTGCTCATCTTTGAATATGCTAAATACACGTTATATTATCTATAATCCGGAACAACCGCCTTTGAGGAATCCGTTCGCTTTCGGCAATGCTTGGTTTGTAGATAAAGTGGAGGTCGTGGAGAACGCGGATGCGGAAATAGCGGCGTTGAATACGATCAATCCGTTAACGACGGCGGTTGTTGATAAACGTTTCGCTGATGAGGTAAAGGGTTTTACTCCTCAAGTGGACTCAACGGCTACGATAACGCTGGATAGTTATCGCCCTAATAAGTTAGTTTATACGACGAAGGCTAATTCTGAGCAATTAGCGGTATTCTCTGAGATCTATTATCAACCGGGATGGGAGGCAACGATTGATGGAAAGCCCGCTCCGCATTTCCGGGCGGATTGGATATTACGTGCGATGTTGGTTCCTGCGGGTGAGCATCAAATCGTATTTGAGTTTAGGCCGCAAGGTTATATTACGGCGGCTTATATTACTTCTTTTAGTTCGTTGATTATCCTGTTGTTATTGATTGGTGCGGTGGGATATTCGGTTTGGAGAGCTAGAAGGCAAAAGGAGATATAAAATATGAGACGGGGCACGCCCCGTCTCTACAACTAGATAAAACCGCTGTTGATAAAATCGAGCAGTTTTCTCGTTAGGGTTTCCCACGAGAGGGCTGCTTTTTCTTTGGCTATGTTCGCTGGGATGGTGGCTTGCCGCTCAGGGGTGAAAAGTTCCTCGATACCTTGGGCGAGGGCTGTCGCGGAGATCTCAGGCACAACGATGCCTGTGCCCGGCTTTTCGATGCTGTTCTTAAAATCGCCTACGGGAGTACTTAGCATCTGTAAATCGTAATTGTAGGCTACGGATACGACACCGCTTTGAGTGGCGGAGCGATAGGGGAGTACCAAGGCCTCCGCAGCTGAGAAATAGACGGGGATTTCCTCGTCGCTGATATATTCGCAGTGGACGAATATACGCTCTTTTGCCGGAGATGCGTCGATCAGAGCCTGATACTTCTCGAAACTACCGTAACATTCGCCGGCTATAATGAGTTGGTACTCCTCGTTAAGCTGTCCCATCGCTTCGATCAGCAGATCTAATCCTTTATAATCCCGTATCAATCCAAAGAATAAGAGGTTCTTTTTGGACGGACTGATACTTAATTTCCGGCACGCCTCGTCTCTTTTGATCTTACTCCCGAAATGATTGTAAAGCGGGTGTGGGTTTTGGATATATTTAGCGCCCGGGTAGAGTTTCCGCAAATCATGCCGCACGTTATCGCTCATCACGATAAAGCCATGGCACTGCCTGAAAAGTAGCGACGCTAAAGGCTTGTCAAAGAAGCGTGGCTCATGGGGAATCGCGTTGTGGATAAGGGTGATTACCTTACAATGCTTTTTCATCCGGTTCGCTACGTGGGCGTAACCGGGAACGAAAAAGGACATCCAGTAAGAGATAATCAGTACATCCGGCGCATAGGAGCGAATGGCGTTTACGGTACTGAAATAACTAACCGGGTTGACGCTATCTAATACTCGCACGCTCTCGATCTCGATCGCACGGTCTCCCTCTTCTACATATTGGGTCTTGCCGGGAAATAAGATATCCGGATAAAGGCGTTTGAAGTTGAAAGCCTTTACTTCATGACCTTCTTTTACTAATTCCGTATAGAGCATCCCGCTGAATTGGGCGATACCGCCACGATAGGGATAAATAGGGGAGAGAATAGCGAAACGCATGGTAATTGAAAATTAAGAATTGAAAATTGAAAATTAAGAATCGAGAACTACAGGAGCTGTCCTCCCCTCATTTTCAATTCTCAACTTTCAATTTTCAATTAATTAGTATCTGTAATGATCAGCCTTGTACGGTCCTTCTACCGGTACGCCGATATAATCAGCTTGTTTTTGCGTCAGGTGGGATAGTTTTACGCCGATGCGTTCCAAGTGCAGGCGGGCAACTTCCTCATCCAAACGTTTCGGCAAACGATATACGCCTACCTCATAGGCCATTTGCCATAAATCCATCTGGGCAAGAACTTGGTTCGTAAATGAGTTGCTCATTACGAATGACGGATGTCCCGTGGCGCAACCCAGATTTACTAAGCGGCCTTCTGCTAGCAGGAAGATAGAGTTTCCGTTCGGGAACGTATATTTGTCTACTTGCGGTTTGATATTCGTGTGTTTGATATTCGGATAGTTGACAAGCTTGTCCACTTGGATCTCGTTGTCGAAATGACCGATATTACATACGATCGATTGGTCTTTCATCTGTGTCATATGCTCGATCGTGATGATATCGCAGTTTCCGGTGGTCGTAACGAAGATGTTACCCTCTTTCACGGCCTCTTCCATGGTAGTGACCTCGAAACCTTCCATAGCGGCTTGCAAGGCGCAAATCGGATCAATCTCAGTCACGAGTACACGAGCCCCGTAAGAGCGCATGGAGTGAGAGCAGCCTTTACCTACGTCACCGTATCCGGCCACGACTACCACCTTGCCGGCGATCATAACGTCCGTAGCGCGCTTGATGCCGTCCGCCAAAGACTCACGGCAACCATATAAGTTATCGAACTTGGATTTCGTCACGGAGTCATTAACATTGATAGCCGGAACCAGCAACTCACCTTTCTCCATCATCTGATACAGACGGTGAACGCCGGTTGTCGTCTCCTCCGATACCCCTTTCATCTCGGCTACCGTGCGGTGCCAACGACCGTTATCCTCTTGAAGGATGCGATTTAATGTATCTAGAATTACCTGTTCCTCATGATTCCCGCCTTTACGGTTAATGCTCTCCGCATCGTTCTCCGCACGATAGCCCATGTGAATCAGCAAGGAAGCGTCGCCGCCATCGTCAACAATCATGTGAGGGCCTTTACCTTCCGGGAAACGAAGCGCCATGTCCGTACACCACCAATATTCTTCCAGCGTCTCGCCTTTCCAAGCGAATACCGGTACGCCGTCCGCCGCGATAGCGGCTGCTGCATGGTCCTGTGTGGAGAAGATGTTACAGCTAGCCCAGCGAACGTCCGCTCCCAACGCAACTAATGTTTCGATTAACACCGCCGTCTGAATAGTCATATGCAGTGAGCCGGTGATACGTGCGCCTTTCAAGGGTTTCTGATCGGCGTATTTCTGGCGTAGCGCCATTAATCCCGGCATTTCGTGTTCGGCGATCTCGATCTCTTTGCGACCGAACTCAGCCAAACTCATATCTGCCACTTTATAAGGCAGATTAGTTGGAAATAATTGTGACATAAATTAATACTATAAATGGTTGAAGCCACAAAGGTAGTAAAACAGTTGATAGTTGACAATTGACAGTTGACAATTATTTCATGATCGCAGGCTCAATCGTCAGCGTAGCGATAAAAAGAGAATGGGCAACACGAGAGAATCGTATTGCCCATTATGGGAATCAAGTAAGCGGCGGCTATCAAGCCGGCGTGATGCCTTGTTCTTGTAGTAATTTCAAGCTAAGATCCTTTAGCTTGAACTTCTGTATCTTTCCGCTTCCGGTCATCGGGAAGGTATCGACGAAGAAGATGTATTTCGGGATCTTATGCCGGGCGATCTTTCCGCGGCAGAAATCTTTCACCTCTTCCTCCGTAGCCGTCACGCCATCGTGAAGGATGATAAAGGCACCCACTTCCTCTCCATATTTCTTGGAAGGGACAGCGGCTACTTGCACGTCTTTCACGCCGGGGAAATGATAAAGGAATTCCTCCAGCTCACGTGGATAGATATTCTCGCCTCCACGGATAATCATGTCCTTGATACGGCCGGTGATACGGAAGTTTCCATTCTCATCACGAACGCCCAAGTCACCGGAATGCAGGAAGCCATCCTTGTCGATAGCCTCATTGGTAGCGGCTTCGTTTTTATAGTAACCTTTCATGTTATTATAACCGCGGTTACACATCTCGCCCTGTACACCAACGGGGCATTCCTCGCCAGTCTCCGGATCGATAACCCGTACCTCGGTAAATTCGAACTCATGGCCTACGGTATTATAACGCACCTCGGCCGGATCTTCGATACGGGAGTGGGTCATACCCGGTGAGGTCTCTGTCAATCCATACACGCTGGTTACACGCATATGCATCTTCTCGTCCACGGTTTTCATGAGTTCAACCGGGCAAAGAGAACCTGCCATAATACCGGTACGTAACGACGTGAGGTCGAACATCTCGAACATCGGGTGGTTCAGCTCGGCAATGAACATGGTAGGTACGCCGTACACGGCCGTGCAACGCTCTTTATGTATAGAAGCTAATACCAATAGCGGATCGAATTTCTCGACCATCACTTGCGTACATCCATGCGTCAATACGTTCATGGAAGCTAATACCACGCCAAAGCAATGAAAGAGAGGTACGCAGCAACAAAGCTTATCGTCGGCGGTGAATTTCATATGCTCACCCGTCAAGAAACCGTTGTTGGCGATGTTGTAGTGAGTCAACATGACCCCTTTCGGGAAGCCGGTCGTACCGGAAGTATATTGCATATTGACAACGTCGTGGCAATTTACTCTCGCTTTGGCAGCCTCTAAGGTCTCATCCTTGATATTTTGTCCGAGGAGCAACATCTCGGGCGTATTGTACATACCCCTGTATTTCTCCTGTCCGATATATACTACATTTCTCAAGCGTGGGAAACGCTCGCTTTTCAAATACCCCCGTTGAGAGGTCTTCAATTCCGGCAACATGGTATAGACCATGTCCACGTAACTTCCATCAAATACGCCGTCTGTGATACACATCGTATGGATATCGGCGTTCTCTACTAGGTATTCCAGCTCGCTTTGTTTATAGTTCGTATTGATCGTGACCAATACGGCACCGATCTTCGCACCTGCATATAGGAATGTCAACCAATCCGGTACGTTCGTCGCCCATACGCCGACATGTGTGCCATGGGTGATACCGATCGCCAACATACCTTTCGCCATGTTGTCCACACGCTTGTTGAATTCGCTCCAAGTGAAACGTAAGTCACGGTCCGAATAAACGATATATTCCTTGTCCGGTGTAGTCGCGGCCCAATGTTCCAGCCATTGGCCAAGGGTTCTGTTATGTAATTCCATAAAACGCCGGATTTAATAAGGTGTATAGACAACTCCTAGGATTCGGGCCTTGTTGTCGGCTGCCGCATGTACATGATGCGCCACGATAGAATCATAATAGATGCTATCGCCTTCCTCTAGGATATAGGTGTTCTTTCCGTAATTGATCTCTACGACGCCATTCAATACGTAGATAAACTCCTCTCCCTCATGCGTGGACAGGATGAAATCCTCGCCTTCCTCGGAGGGAGCGATCTCGATCAAGAAGGGTTCCATATGGCGGCCGGACTTATCTTGCGAGAGCGAGTGGTAATCCATATGCTTGTGCCCTTGTGTCGCGTTGTTCGTGAACCCGATACCATCGGCCTCGCTGTCCTTTTTGCGGCATACGACCGGGCCTAGCTCCGCTTGGTCATCCAAGAATGTACCCAAACGTACCCCTAATACCCGTGCTATTTTGATAAGAGGGGCCAAAGATGGAAAATCCAAGTTACCCTCGATACGTTCGATCTGTTCGATACCTAACCCGGAGCGTTCGGCTACCTCCTCGATAGAGAGTTGTTTCGATTCCCGGATATTTTTAATTTTCGCGCCTATAATTTTGTTGTTTCCCATGTGTATGATTTGTTATTTATAGTCCTGTAATGTTTGATAATTTGATACTAAACGGCGCAAATTTACATTAATATTTTATTATATCTAGGATTAAGACAAATAAAAAGGGCAATACCCATTTGGGATTGCCCTTTTTAATATTTTCGAGTAAGCTTTTTCTTACTTTCTGATACCAAGTTCTTTGATGATAGCGCGGTATCTCTCGATGTCAGTCTTGATCAGATAGTCCAATAAACGACGACGTTTACCTACCAACATCTTCAATGATCTTTCCGTAGCGTAATCTTTGTGATTCACTTTCAAGTGCTCTGTCAAGTGAGAGATACGGAATGTGAACAATGCGATTTGGCTCTCAGCAGAACCTGTGTTAGTAGCTGATTTGCCATACTTTTCAAATAATTCTTGTTTCTTTGCTGAATCTAAATACATGATTCTTTTTACTTTAATAAATTAATACTATGTTATCTAAGCGGTCGCAAAGGTAGGCATTCCTTTTTGATTCGCAATAGATTCTGCTATCTTTTTTGTGTTTTGAAGCATGAATGTCATATATATATCGTAAAAATATCGTATTTTTGCAGCCAATAAATTAGTCTTCAATGCAAAAGATCAGAAACATTGCGATTATCGCGCACGTAGACCACGGCAAAACGACGCTCGTGGATAAGATGTTATTAGCCGGTAAGCTTTTCCGTGAAGGACAGGCAGAACCGGATCAGTTCATGGATAACAATGATCTGGAACGGGAACGAGGTATCACGATTCTTGCCAAGAACGTGTCTATCAATTATAAGGGATATAAGATCAATATTATTGACACTCCGGGCCACGCCGACTTTGGTGGCGAGGTGGAGCGTGTCTTGAATATGGCGGATGGTTGTTTGCTATTGGTAGACGCCTTTGAGGGGCCTATGCCGCAAACTCGTTTTGTTTTGCAAAAAGCGATTCAACTGGGTTTGAAGCCGATCGTGGTAATTAATAAGGTGGATAAGCCGAATTGCCGCCCGTCGGAAGTGCAGGAAATGGTATTCGACTTGATGTTTAGTTTGGATGCTACCGAGGAGCAGCTTGACTTCCCTACTATTTATGGTTCCGCCAAGCAGGGCTGGATGTCCGAGGATTGGAAGGAGCCGAAAGAGGATATCACGGCTGTGCTTGATGCGATCATCAAGTATATCCCCGAACCGAAGATGTTGGAGGGTACTCCGCAGATGTTGATTACTTCTTTGGATTATTCTAAGTATGTAGGTCGTATCGCCGTAGGACGTGTACACCGTGGCGAGTTGAAAGAGGGCCAAGATGTCATGCTTTGTAAGCGTGATGGTAGTATGGTGAAATCGAGGATCAAGGAAGTGGATGTATTCGAGGGCTTGGGACGTACGAAAGTCGAGTCCGTGCAGTCCGGGGATATTTGCGCTATTATCGGTATCGATGGTTTCGAGATCGGTGAGACAATCGCCGACGTGAACGAGCCGGAGCCATTGCCAACAATCGCTATCGACGAGCCTACGATGTCTATGCTTTTCACGATCAACAATTCTCCGTTCTTTGGTAAGGATGGTAAGTTTGTTACTTCCCGTCATATTTTTGACCGTTTGCAGAAAGAATTGGATAAGAACTTGGCTTTACGCGTAGTTCCTACTGATTCCGCTGATTCTTGGTTGGTATATGGTCGTGGTGTGCTTCACTTGTCCGTATTGATCGAGACGATGCGTCGTGAGGGATACGAGTTGCAGGTAGGCCAGCCGCAGGTTATCATCAAGGAGATCGATGGTGAGAAGTGCGAGCCGGTAGAGCAATTGACGGTGAATCTTCCGGAGGAATGCTCTAGCCGTATTATCGATATGGTAACGAAGCGTAAGGGCGAGATGACCATGATGGAAAGCAAGAATGGTCGTATGCACTTGGAGTTCACGATTCCTTCCCGTGGTATTATCGGTTTGAACAATGCCGTATTGACCGCATCTGCCGGTGAGGCTATCATGGCACACCGTTTCTTGGAATATCAACCGTGGAAGGGGGATATCGAACGCCGTATAAATGGTTCGATTATCGCTATGGAGACAGGTCAGGCTTTCGCTTATGCCCTGAATAACTTGCAATCCCGCGGGCGTTTCTTCATCGCCCCGGGCGAGGAGGTTTACGCTGGACAGGTGGTCGGAGAGCATACCAAAGACAATGACTTGGTGGTAAATGTTACCAAATCCAAGAAGCTGACGAATATGCGTGCCTCTGGTTCGGACGACAAGGTTTCCTTGGCTCCTCCTATCGTATTCAGCCTAGAGGATGCGCTTGAGTACATCAAGGGCGATGAGTACGTAGAGATCACTCCGAATAATATGCGTATGCGTAAGATCATTTTGGATGAGACAGAGCGTAAGCGCCAAGGTAGATAAATTCTTCTATTGAATAAATATAAAAAACGGCGACCTTTTAAAAAGGCCGCCGTTTTTATGTGTTATAGGATTTTAGAGATCCTTCAATGGGTTCGCGTAACTTCATTCTTTATTTTCCGGATCTTTCTTCTCTTCATCCGAAGTCGTGAATTTTATTACAAGCGATTCATCTTTAGGAGTCTCATACCAATCTCCGTGCGCTTTGCGGTAATCCTGATCAAAATTATAGGCATCGTTAATACTCTTATTCTCTATACACCAACGGAAAGGTTGATTTTCCGAATAAGGAATATCCAATACATATGGGTATAGATCCGTATTCTTGACGTTTTTACTTACTGGTCCCTTCCCGTTATCAATGTAAGGCATGATCAGCTGAGTCGCACTATATGTTAATGTCTTTGTAATCCCACTTTCCGGTTCCTTGTCGAATTTTCTCACATTGACATATCCATTGACATCGGAGAAAAAGGGAGTTAGTCCATTGGCGTCCTTAAATCCAAATTGGTTGTGGAATGTACAGCCTTTAGCCAGTAACTGGGCATAAACATCTGCGGTACTCTTATCGGTATATGCTGTGATGCTATAATATATGACAGCGTCATTGAAATCGAAATCGCCTTGGTTTGGATAATTATCTTCGAACAAGAGGAATCCTTTCTTGTTCGTTTGCGATTCTATGACGGGAGGGGTTACCGGCTCTGCCGGCTCGATGGCAACGGGATTACTTTCGATTAGACAAAGCATATCGTTGTAGTCTCCATCATAGGCCCTATAGTTTGGGCAGCGATTTTCCATTCCCAGTACATTTCCTTCAAAATCACCTTCTTGAATGTGGTGAATGAAGCCGTTTGCTACGTTTTTCTCTATTTTGAAAGAGGAATTACCATATTTTAAGGTATGACCTACGTAGTTATGGGAGAATGTCCCATTATCTGGTACTTTATTGTTATCCGGCCCATTTAATGCCGGAGTGGAGAATTGTGGACGGTCTGTGCCTCGATATACGAAGCCGACGTTGAGCCCCTTGTCGAATCTTCCTAGGGGGATTCGGGTATATTCTCCTGTCTTAGCCTTTGGCTGTTCCTCTTTGGAGTAAAAGATATAATTCTCGCCTTGATTGATTTTACTGAAGTCAATGACTTGGATGGTGCCATTAGTCTTTCCATAGAAGGTGCAGTCGTCTAAAGTGAGATTCTCCATCTTCTCGAAGGGATATGTATAGAACCAAATTTTACCATACATATTGTCTTTAGACATTCCTCCATCGCTTATATAGGTCAGCCAAATATCCGCTTTCTCAAAGCTACTGGTAAAAACGGTTTCCGTGATTTTTAGATCAGAGCATCTATATAAATCCTCGCTTTTTACATTGTATGCCTTTTCTGGAAAGTATTTGTTATTGATCAAATGAAGGACTTCATCATTGATCACGTTTGTAGCCCGTAAACTACTTTTGGTATCGCTGCTGATCGTGATGTCCTTTACATCACTCTCGATAAGTTCCCCATCCCCTCTTAGGATATAGAGTTTCTTTACGTGTGTAGGTACTTCCAGAGCCATATGGATCGGAGTTTTACCACTTAAATAAGGATCTTTGACTAAAGAGCCTTCCTCATAAGGATATTCATAATAAATAGAATATAGGGTCCCTTCATGCTGAGAAGATATGTTAACCTGTATGTTCTCGAAATTCTCGAACTGGGCTATGTAATCTTCTTCTTCTTTGGTAGGTTCTTTCGGATCTACCGTGGGGTCTTCTCCTTGAAAAATGTCATGTTTAACGCATGATCCCATTAGAAAGAGCAGACAAAATACCCACACCATTTGTTTCCAGATTTGTGATCTCATAATTTCTTTACCCTATTTGATTAATATTTACAACAACTTTGTTAGATTTTGCAAATCTACGAATTTATTTCATGAAAAATCATTGATAATCAGTATTTATTTCAACCTATTACGTTTTTATCAAATGTAGGATTGGATGGTGGGATATAAAAAAAGACCCCATCCAAAAGGATGAGGTCTTTTTCTTATTTAGAAAGAATATTTTCTAATTATTTTACTAAAGCTGCGAAGTCAGAGTTAGTCGCGTATTTAGCGAACTCTAAGTCGATAGCAGCTTCCTTAGCCATGTTCTTATCAGCGGCGATAGCAGCCTTCAAGTTGTTGATAACACCGTTAGCGTCGTTCGTACGAGCGGCAACAACAGCCTTCAAATAAGAAGTTACAGCGTCAGGATTAGCGACACCGTTCAAAGTCTGAGAAGCCTTGCTGTAATCCTTAACCAAGATCTGAGCCAAAGCAGCGTTGTTAGTCTTAACAGAACCGAAAGAGTTAACAGCCTTAGCATATTCGCCTTGCTCTAAGTAAAGAACGCCAAGAGCCTCGCTCAATTCGTTTACGCCGGCAGCGTTACCGAACAATTGTTGAGCCTTAGCTTGGTCACCCTTAGTTAATGCGATCAAACCTAAGTTCATGTTAGCGGAAGCGTTATTCTTAATAGAGTTAGACTTGTTGAACATTTGCTCAGCCTTAGCCAAATCACCAGCCTTGAATGCCATCATACCGATGTTGTTCCAAGTACGGTAGCAGTTAGGATACAATTCAGAAGCTTTTGTATAGATAGCCATCTTCTCACCGTCGTTGTTAGTCAATGTAGCGGCGTAAAGGATTTCCTCGATATTCAACTCAGAAGGATTGCTCTTTGCCAAAGCGCTGATCTCGTCGTCAGACTTACCGATGATCTCGATGTTAGCAGTCAAACGAGAACGACGTAATTGCGGAAGGATAGTCTCAGCCAAGTCAGAGTAAACAGCGGAGATATTCTTGATTTCTTTCTCTCTTGTCTCAGGATCTTGGTACATAGAGATCACACGCAATACTAAGTCTTTATCTTGCAAGTTAGAAGCAGAAACTAATTCCTTGAAGCCTTCCCAGTCTTGAGCTGTGTAACGAGCGTCAACCGGAGCGTCAACCTTCATCTTCTTCAATTCCTTGTTCAAATATTTCGTAGTGTTTCCTTCACGATTCTCAGCCAACGTGTTGTTCAATTTGAAACCACCATCAGGAGAAGCGTAAGCGCTGATCTCGATAGCTACATTCTGGTTCGGAGCCTCGTCTGCGTTCTTAACAAGATCTTTCCATTCTTTGATAGCGTCAGAATTCAATTCTTGAGCGCGAAGGTTAGCTTGTTGGATCAAGAACATGATGTTAGCGTCATGAGCCTCTTTGATAATACGTTGGAATTTATCAGCAGCGATAGCTGCTGTAGCAGTAGCTGCGTCTGCCAATTCGGAAGTAGCGATAACGCCTTCACCGATCTTTACGTCCGGCAATTTAACAGTCTTGTTTTTGATCTTCGCGTCGAAAGTCAAATACAATTCTGATTTTTTCATCTCGGGTTTGTAAGTGAAAGAAGACTTCATAGTTACGTTAGCGCCTTCTTTTTGAGGGATTACTTGGTTGTTACCTTTTACTTTCTCACCTTGGTAAGTGTAAGAAGTGCCCCAAGCTTCGCCACCCTGGTAACGCAATACCGGAGTTACAGTTACAACAGCTTTCTTGTTGAACCATTTAGCGGGGAAAGTCGCATTGATCGTTACAGGAACTTTGCCTCCGATAGCCTCTAGCGGCTGCGGCTCTGCTTTAATGTACTGTTCTGCCAACGGTTTCAACTTGTTTGAACAAGAAGAAAGAGTTAAAATGGCTGCCAATACGAAGAATGGCAATAAAAACTTTTTGTTCATAATCTTGATGTAAGTTTAAAATGTTACTATGTTAATATATTCACTTCCAAATTATCCCTTAGCCATTATCGTGCAAAACTAAAGTATTTTTTTGTTATGGATAGCAAAGAAGCGATAAAATCTTTTTAATTAATACTTATTAATGAATCCTAGGCTTGTTTTATACATAAAATATGGGTAGAATTATTGAAAAAATATGGCTGTGTACCTCTTGCCATTCTTTTCAATGGATGGTTTCCCAGAACTCTTATTGTATATTTTTTGATTAAAATATAATCTTTTGTGTATAATGCTCCTCGCCATAATGCACGGTTAGAAAGTAGACTCCAGATGTTAATTTTAGGAAATGGAGTGTAGCTTGCCTGTCCGTGATCTCTCCGTTTTCCGACACTTTTCCTTGTGCCGAGTGCAATGTATAAGTCGCTTTCTCCATTCCATCCGGCAAAACAAGGTGTACCATGCCTTTCTCCGGACCGAGATGAATGAGTACCTGCTCGTTCGCCTCGAGCTTTTCGTTGCTGACGGGGTTACCGTATTGAATGACGGGATCGATAAACAAGGAGGTGCTAAAACCTGCTTGCGTATATTCGGTAGCTTGTCTCCAGCCGTTTTTATCATGAACCCAAGCCGTATTCCGGGTCGTTTTGCCTTTGGGCAAATTGTAAGCGGAGAAATACGTGTTCTCCGGGACGCTCTTGAGCTTATAGCCGATGTAGAACTTTCCGCTAACGTTCACGGGCTTGGAGAAATGGATATAACTTTCCTGTGACCGATTTAGGGATTTAGCGGTCTCAATAAACGTATCGTCCAATATCGATTTATTGCTATAGGTGGGTTGGAATGTCTCCGTATATAATAATGTAGAGGGCTTAGAGTCGCCGCTGTAAACGGTAACTTCCACTTCCATTTGTTTGTAATTCGCTCCGGCAGGCGGTGTTACGAAATAAGCTCCGTATAAGGTACCCGCTTCGGCTACTTGGTAAGCTTCTGCGTATTCTGTGATATTGGCGGGATTGTTCCCGAATAAATATGCTTTTTCAGACCCGGGATAAAGCGTACATTCGGCGTTTTCTTGATTACCGGAGTCATAGATGTTGCTCAACCGGAAACAAGGGGCTGATTTATACGGATCAAGTCCCTCGCAAACCTTGGTCTCGTCATCGGACGGGTTCAGCCAATATTTAAGCTGTTTCTCGGGGGTATCGATCGCGTCCCAGGGTTTCTTCAAAGAGAAGAAGTAATCATTCTTCGGGCTATTCTCGCTGGACTGCCCGCCGGATAACGCTCCGATAATCTCTCCGTCGGCATTGAATAAAGGAGATCCGGAGGAACCGCTGGCCGTATAACCTACTTCCCAAGTCTTGACATGCCAATGAGCGTTCTCGTAAAAAATCATGTTTGGATCTGTCAAGGTAAAGGGAGCCAGATCCTCATCGGATATACTGATTCGCTTTACCGAGTATTGGGGATGTTGGATGCACGTATAGGGGGCAGGCCCTACCTCTTGTGCGTTCCAGCCTGCGTAATAAGGCCTGTAATAAACCGGAGGTGTGGCGGTAAGTTCCAACAAGGCCATGTCTGCCATTTCATTAACCGCCTTGAAGTAAGTGGATGCGGTAGACATCTCTTCCGTTCCCCTTAGGATCGGGTCGCAGAAAGGACTGTTGAAGTTGAAAAAGCAGACGATGCTTCCGGCTATTTTCTCATAATCGGGATTCTTTAGCTTGAATTGGTTATTTAGGCAATGGGAGGCGGTGAGTAGATAAGGCTTTCCGTCATTGTCCGTATTATTTATCAGGGTGCCCGTGCACCCTACGCTTCCGTCTATGATCAGGAGAACGACGCTTTGCCCCCATTGGGCGTAATCGTTTGTCCCATCTTGATAGCAAGCTAACGGTGGAATTTTACCGATCAGTGAGGTGTTGTCTCCCGGTTCTAACCCCCGCAAGCTCCGGTAGCCATGGTTGACTTCCCCGACGGTCAGTCTTCCTTGAAAAGAGGCGTTAGCCGGTTCTTGATATTCTATGATCAGGCGATCCCCTTGGATAGGAGAGACCGGCAATAGGTTTAACTCCGAGTTGTTTAGGTGATTGAACGAGCCTAATATCTGTGTCTGGTCCTCATTATATAGGAAGAGCTGGGCGCCTTCGGGCAGTTCATATTCCGTGAAGAGCACGTTGATGGAAAGGGCCCCGGGCGAGTAGATCCCGAGTCTCCATACACGTGTCCCATCCGGCCCGGTGAAAGTTACGCCCGAGTTGTACCGATTGTAATCCGTTATGAATTTATAGGCAAAACGGAAACCGCTTCTTAGGTCGCTCTCATTCAGCGAGTCGATACGCAATTCCTCTTGAACGTCGAACGGAGGCATTTCTTTAAACATCTGTCCGTTTGTACTTCGCATGAGCGATAACGGAAGCGGGCGGCCTCCGTGGCTAACCTGCGCTTTCAGGTTTCCTTGAAAACCGAGCATCGTTAGCAGGAATATAATGTATAAAGAGGTCAACTTTTTCATATCGGGCAAATATAACTATATTTCTTTACCCCATGATCTATATATCAAGTTTTTTCGCTAAGTTTGCCAATCGAAAAGTACGGACAAACTTAAATAAAACCAATATATAATTAAATTCTAAAGATATGGCAACACCTCCGTTTCACTACGAGCCGATGTTCCAAAAGGGACCGGACACAACAGAGTATTATTTGCTTACAAAAGATTATGTTTCCGTTTCTGAGTTTGAAGGAAAACCGATCTTGAAAGTCGCTAAAGAAGGTTTGACCGCTATGGCTAACGCCGCTTTCCGCGACGTATCATTCATGCTTCGCCGTTCTCACAACGAGCAGGTCGCAAAGATCCTAAGCGATCCGGAAGCTACGGACAACGATAAGTACGTGGCCTTGACATTCCTTCGCAACGCCGAGGTAGCGGCTAAAGGCGTACTTCCTTTCTGCCAAGATACCGGTACGGCTATTATCCACGGCGAGAAGGGCCAGCAGGTCTGGACCGGTTACTGTGATGAAGAAGCGCTTTCCTTAGGTGTTTACAAGACCTACACGGAAGAGAACCTTCGTTACTCCCAGAACGCTCCGCTGAATATGTACGATGAGGTAAATACGAAATGTAACTTGCCGGCCCAGATCGATATCGAGGCTACGGAAGGCATGGAGTATGAGTTCCTTTGCGTGACAAAAGGAGGTGGTTCCGCCAATAAGACTTATTTATACCAAGAGACAAAAGCGATCTTGAATCCGGGTACATTGGTTCCCTTCCTCGTAGAGAAGATCAAGACATTGGGTACGGCCGCTTGTCCTCCGTATCATATAGCGATCGTGATTGGCGGTACTTCCGCTGAGAAGAATTTATTGACGGTGAAGTTGGCTTCTACTCGTTTCTACGATAGCTTGCCTACGACCGGTAGCGAGGGTGGCCGTGCTTTCCGCGACGTGGAGTTGGAGAAAGAGGTATTGGCCGCTGCCCAGAATATTGGCTTGGGCGCTCAATTCGGTGGTAAATATCTGGCACATGATGTTCGCATCATCCGTTTGCCTCGCCATGGCGCTTCTTGCCCGGTAGGTTTGGGTGTAAGCTGCTCCGCGGACCGTAATATTAAATGTAAGATCAATAAGGAAGGTATCTGGATCGAGAAGTTGGATAGCCATCCCGGCGAATTGATTCCGGAGGAACTTCGTCAAGCGGGTGAGGGCGACGCTGTCAAGATCAACTTGAACCAACCGATGGCAGATATCTTGAAGGAATTGGATAAATATCCGGTATCTACTCGTTTGTCATTGAACGGAACGATCATCGTGGGCCGTGATATCGCTCACGCTAAGTTGAAGGAGCGTCTGGATCGTGGCGAGGATCTTCCCCAATACATCAAGGATCATCCTATTTATTACGCGGGCCCGGCTAAGACTCCGGCAGGTATGGCTTGTGGCTCTATGGGCCCGACGACCGCGGGTCGTATGGACTCATACGTTGACTTGTTCCAGAGCCATGGCGGTAGCATGATCATGTTGGCGAAGGGTAACCGTAGCCAGCAAGTTACGGACGCTTGTAAGAATCACGGCGGTTTCTACCTAGGATCTATCGGTGGCCCTGCGGCTATCTTGGCTCAGAACAATATCAAGAGCATCGAGTGCGTGGAATATCCGGAATTGGGTATGGAAGCGATCTGGAAGATCGAGGTAGAGAACTTCCCTGCGTTTATCTTGGTAGATAACAAGGGTAATGACTTCTTCAAGCAGATCAAGCCTCGTTGCTGATTTCTTGATCGATAAAGATAAATGAAAAGCGGTATCCGGCGGCAAGCTGGATACCGCTTTTTTGTTCTTAAAAAAAGACGTACGTGTTTTTTCGGAAACATGTACGTCTTTTCCCAAAAACATGTACGTGTTTTTTTATGGGTTGAAACTTGAAAGTTTGTGCAAATATCAATGAAACTATTACACTTTAATTTTTTACCTTTGTGATTGTTAAGTGATAAAACATATATCCATGCCTCGTATATCCATCCTCTTGATGTCGGTCTTGATCTCGGCTTTTTATGCTTGCGATCATCGGGGGAAGCCTTATCCCGCTACCCTGTCGCGGATCGAATCCCTTGCGGATACAAATCCGGAGGAAGCCCGCCCTTTGCTGGATCGATTGCGGGATAGCCTTTCGCTCTTTGATGAGGAACAGCGTATGTATTATGACTTGCTCGACTTGAAGGTCAATGATAAGATGTATGTCCGGCATACTTCCGATTCCTTGATCAAACGAATCACCGCTTTCTATGAGACATATGGCGATCGGGATAAATTACTGGAGTCTTATTACTATATGGGACGTGGCTACCGGGATCTGAATGATGCCCCGGAAGCGTTGAAGTATTTCCAAAAGGCATTGGATGTGGCGGGGGATACGAGAAAGTACCGATTATTGTCCAATGTCTACTCGCAGATGGGTACGCTTTATTTTTATCAAAATGTGTATGAGAATGCGATTCGTATGCACGAGAATGCTGCTCAATTTGAATTAATGGAAAGAGATAGTAGCGATTTACCTTTTGTATTCAGAGACATCGCACGGGTTTATGACGCAATAAATAAGAACGACAGTGCGGTCTTGTATTTTCAAAAGGCTGCGGATATGGCTAAAGAGATAGGGGCGATACGTTGTTGTTCCGGTATATTGACTGAATTAGGTGATCTTTACCGGGAAATGGGTATTTGTCTTATGCTGATATAGGTAGACACATTCAAAAACAATAAAAATGTGTAATAATTATGCGCGAAAAACATCAGCATTACAGCGAGGAAGAGAAATTGCATCTTCTTCATTCTTATTATCAATCGGGCATGAGCAAAACCAGTTTTTGCAAACGACATGATATTAGTGGGATAACCTTGTTAAATAAATGGTTGGCGAAGTATGAATCAGAGGTAAAAGAGGTATCTTTGGCTCCGTGTCAAGACCCTACGGAAATGAGCGATCGAAGCAAAGAAGATTACCAAGATGAAAACGCGCGACTCAAGAAGCGCGTTAAGGAGCTGGAGAAGGCCCTTGCCTTCTCGCGATTGGAAACCGAGGCCCGTGATTTAATGATCACGCGTGCGGAAGAGTATTTTAACATTCCCATCAGAGAAAAATCTGGGGCCAAACAGTAACGGAACTGGTCAGGCGGCGCAAGATAAAAGTTGCGCCCGCCTGCCGTCTGTTTGGCCATTGCCGTCAAGCCTATTACCAGTCCAAGGCGGACATTGAGGTCCAGGTAAAGAACGAACGTCTCATGCTGGATACCGTACGTGAGATACGTGGCGAGGATCCCGGTATCGGTGGTTACAAGCTGTGGATCATGCTCATCGCCCTCTTCGGAGAGAAGTTCATGCCCGGTCGTGATAGCTTTTATACGCTGCTTCGCCGGTACCGCTTGATGCTTCCTCCCCGCAAAGGCAGGAGCACGACCAATTCCAACCACCGTTACCATAAATGGAAGAACTTGATAAAAGGCCTTGTCCCAACCTCGCCCAATCAACTGTGGGTTAGCGATATCACCTATATACCGCTTGCCGATGGGGACGTCTGTTACCCGCATCTGGTCACGGATGCTTATTCCCATAAGATAGTGGGATGGTGCCTGGCAAACACCTTGCGTGCGTCCGCTACGCTTGAGGCGTTGCGGCAGGGCATAGACCAGGCCGTTGAGATGACAGGGAGTGAGAGTCTGGAGGGCCTGATACACCACTCAGACCGTGGCGTGCAGTATTGTTGCGACGCGTACGTGGAACGCCTTCAGCGGCATGGCATTGCCATCAGCATGACAGAAGATTACAAACCTACGGATAACGCTGTGGCGGAACGTATCAATGGGATAATCAAAGAGGAACGCCTCTATAGGCAAGGGCTGTTCGAGACCATCGAGCATGCCGCCAGTGCGATAGAGCGCTACATCCACTTCTACAACCACCGCCGACCGCACATGAGTGTCGGTTATAAAACTCCCGGCATGGCGCATAGGGAGAAGGGAGTACAAATAAAAATGTGGCGGAATAAAAAAGAGCCTGTAAAAAGTGACGAGAAAGAGATGGATGCGATATCTTTGCAAAGACAGAATAACGAATCTGGGAGAAGGTACATGTCTTTGTCAGAAGGACTCTGTCAGGCTCAGAGGTGATGTGTCTATGTTATCAGTATGAAGTTAAAGGAAGCGACTACTATATCAGTATTACTTTATAACTACTGTCTACTGATTACGTTTATAAACAAAAAAAGTGTCTAGTTAAATCAGGAAAAGACATTTCCCTTAGGCGAACAAATAGTTTCTCCTAGGGAAAACCTTAGTTTCGTAAGCACAAAACTAAGGTTTCCTCGTGAGAAAACAAATGTTTTCATAGCGGAAAACTTTTGTTTTATACCAAGAAAAACTATAAATATATATTATTCAATAACTTAAATAATATAGAAAGCATGATCAAACAGGTAGTCTGCCGGCTAAGCAATGTCTACATCTTCGGCCGCTTCTTGAAAAAGATAGGACTAATGATACGGTTGACGAGTAGGGAACGATTGTATTTAGTGGTTGAAAAGTAGTGAATGGTGGTAGATATAATCCAATAGTGGTAGATGCTATTTATCTACCACCATTCGATAAATAACTTATGACCAATTGCTTATAGCTATAGTTGTAGGTGTGGTAGATGATTTGATAAAAAAAATCCCGGATAGCGCTCAATCTACCATAGCCCTAAATCTTTGGCAATTTGTTTAACTACATTCATCTTTACGCTCGATGCATCTGCCTTGTCGTAGATAAGCAGCAGATATATTCTTCCCTCTTGTTCTGCGACGATCGCATTATAGGTGATGACACGGGCACCACCGGATTTACCCCGTCCTTTGGCTGTAATGGGCATTCGAATCTTACGGATATTGGGAGCTATTTCCGTCCCTTGCAAAGGGTTTTCTTTCAGACTATTCAAAAAAGCTTCATAGTCATCGGCAAGCCCTCTGTAACGCTTTGCCAGCCTTTTCAGTTCCGTAGCAAAATAATCAGAGGGTATAAACTCTAAGCTCATCTAATAAGTCTTCTGCTGATTTTAGTTGTATTTTTCCGTCCATGTGATCCTTGACCTGTTGCAAAGCTCCTTTGAGTTCCGCGATTATGTCTCGTTTGCCAATAATAGTATCTTCTTCTTTGACTGGGACTAGTTTAAAACAACCTTTTTCCCTTGACTTCAATACGATATCCTCTCCATTATTGACCATATCCAAAAACTTTGTTTGGTTGGATCTGAAATCTCTTGTACTGATTACTAGCATAGTTTTTATTTTTATTGTTTCTTTGGTAAAGATAGTATTTTATTTGTTGGTTACCAAGTTGGACGCGTTTTTGTGCGTTTATAATACGTAAGATTCTCGCATAACGGAACAAGGTCTGTTAAAAAATGCCGGATAGTGTTCAATCTACCCGGGATTATATATTTGGCGACATGATCTTAAATTACCAGTAGCACTTACCTTGCCAACACAGTATATCTTCTATGCCTCTTGCAGTATATATCCCATAGATAAGTAAGTAGTACTGACTTTTCCTCGGCATGACATTCAGAACAATTCGGAATGACTGCCGATTCTGATCAGATCTATTATATCTCCGTCAATCCAAATGAGAAGGAGATCTCCCTCGATATGGCATTCCATACAGCCTTTATACTCTCCTTTCAGCAAATGAGGTTTGTATGCTTGTGGGATTGGCCGATCGTTTATGATCAGATTGGCGATATATTCAAAAGCGGCTATCTTTTTGGGGGAGTTTTGGATACGTTTGAAGTCTTTTTTGAATTGGCTTGTGGGATGTAATCTCTTTTTCACTTCGTCAATTCCTCTATTAAACTCTCCACGCTATCAAATGTCTCTTTGTTTTTTGCCGCACGAGCTTCCTTTATAGCCGCTATCGTTTCCTCATTGGGTTCTGAATACATTGCGTCCATCAAAGTACTCTCTACAAAATTATTCAGGCTTCTGTTCGCCTTTTTAGCCTGTTCCTGCAAGAGTTGCAACAAGTCTTCGCGCAAACGGAACGAGGTTTGTTTTCTTATTACTGCTTCCATGTCATTATTATATTGTATCACAAAAGTAATACATATGCACCAAAAATAAAATTTTAATGGTTGTATTAACGACAAAAAAATCCCGGATAGCGTTCAATCTACCCGGGATAATATATAATGTATAAGACCTTATCTTAGTCTCTGTACTCCCTGCGAGGTCCGCGATCGCCACGATCCTGACGAGGACCACGGTCTTGGCGAGGTCCGCGATCTCCTCTTTCCGGTCTTGGCGGACGTTCCTCATAACCTTCCGGTTTCGGAAGCAATACCTTGTGGGAAAGTTTGAACTTGCCTGTCTTCGGATCGATATCAACCAATTTGACAGAAATCGTATCGCCTTCCTTCAAGCCGGCTTGCTCAACGGTCTCCAGACGTTTCCAATCGATCTCGGAAATGTGAAGCAAACCATCCTTACCCGGCATGAACTCAACGAATGCGCCATAAGGCATGATAGAGGAAATCTTTCCTTCATAAACCTCTCCGATCTCAGGAACAGCGACGATCGCCTTGATCGCCTTGACAGCCGCGTCGATCGTAGCCTTATTCGTGCCGGAGATCTCGATCTTTCCTACGCCGTCTACCTCATCGATAGATACCGTAGCTCCCGTCTTCTCTTGGATACCTTGGATGATCTTACCGCCCGGGCCGATTACCGCACCGATGAATTCCTTACCGATAATCATCGTCTCGATACGAGGTGCATGAGGTTTCAAATCCTCACGAGCTTCCGGTTGAGCCTCCAAGATCTTGCCCAAGATATGCATACGACCCTCTTTCGCTTGAGCCAAAGCATTCTCAAGGATCTCGTAAGACAAACCGTCTACCTTGATATCCATCTGGGTAGCCGTGATACCGTCTTTCGTACCCGTTACCTTGAAGTCCATATCACCCAAGTGATCCTCGTCGCCTAAGATATCAGACAAGATGGCGTAGTTCGTACCCTTGTTCTCGGAGATCAATCCCATAGCGATACCGGATACCGGTTTCTTCATCGGGACACCCGCGTCTCTCAACGCCAAGGTACCGGCGCAAACCGTAGCCATAGAAGAAGAACCGTTAGACTCCAAGATATCGGAGATCACGCGTACTACATACGGATAGTTATCCGGGATCATACGTTTCAGCGCACGGTGAGCCAAGTTACCGTGTCCGACCTCACGACGGCCTACGCCACGTGTAGCCTTAGCCTCGCCGGTGGAGAACGGAGGGAAGTTATAATGTAAAAGGAAACGCTCGTATCCATGGTTCAATACGTCGTCTACCATTTTCTCGTCAGACTTCGTACCTAAAGTTACCGTAGATAAAGACTGAGTCTCTCCACGTGTAAAGATAGCGGAACCGTGAGGACCCGGCAGGCAATCGGTCTCGATCCAGATCGGACGGATCTCGGTAGTCTTACGACCGTCCAAACTCTTACCCTCATCAAGGATGGCACGGCGCATAGCCTCTTTCTCTACATCGTGATAGTAGCGGCCGATCATTTCCAGTTTCTCGTCCGTCAACTCCTCCTCGGAGAATTGAGCCTTGTATTCCTCTACGATTTTCTCGAAAGCCTCGCTGCGTTCGTGCTTGCCGCTACCGGATGTGGCTACGGCGTAAGCCTTGGCGTAACATTTGTCGTGTACGTCCTTGCGCAACTCGTCATCGTTTACCTCGTGGCAATATTCACGTTTTACCAATTTGCCGCAAGCCTCGGATAACTCCAGCTGAGCCTTGCATTGTACCTTGATAGCCTCGTGAGCGACCTTGATAGCCTCGAGCATCTCAGATTCCTGAACCTCGTTCATCTCACCCTCAACCATCATGATGTTGTCTATAGTAGCGGCAACCATGATGTCGATATCAGCTTTCTCCAATTCCGCGGAAGTTGGGTTGACGATGTATTTTCCATCCGTACGAGCTACGCGAACCTCAGAGATCGGTCCGTTAAAAGGAATATCAGAAACTGCCAAAGCGGCGGAAGCGGCCAAGCCTGCTAACGCGTCCGGCAAATCTTCGCCATCCGCGGAGAACAATATAATATTTACATATACCTCAGCGTGGTAGTTGTCCGGGAAAAGAGGACGCAACGCACGGTCTACTAAACGAGATGTGAGGATTTCATAGTCAGAAGCTTTTCCTTCTCTTTTTGTAAAACCTCCGGGGAAACGTCCAAAAGCGGAGTATTTCTCTTTGTATTCTACTTGCAACGGCATGAAGTCAACACCCGGGTTCGCGTCTTTAGCGGCACAAACAGTGGCGAGCAACACGGTGTTGTTCATACGAACGGTAACCGCTCCGTCCGCCTGTTTGGCCAATTTCCCGGTTTCGATGGTAATGGTTCTTCCATCACCTAACTCGATCGTCTTGTTAATTGGATTAAGCATAATCTTTTTTCTTATTTTTCTATCTGTCAAAAATTGGTGCAAATGTAATGAAAGTTTACCTGTAATTGCATGAAAATGAAAAGAAATAACAGTCTTGAAGCACTTTTTTTGAAAAAAGCCTTGAAGAAATACGGAATAATAGTGCCACAATTGTAAAATAATGTATATTTGCACCGGATTAGTAATATAGACAAACTGGAATAATGAAACAAATATCTACGAATTTACTAGCTGTGCTGTGTGTTATGTTGCTTTTGTTCACGGCTTGTAAGAAGAATTCTGATTTTACGGTGGAAGGTGTAGTGTCCGGCGCAGACGGCCAGATGATGTATCTGGAGAATGTAGGTGTGTCGACGGTAGAGTTGATGGACTCCGTAAAACTGACGGCTGCCGGTAAATTCAGCTTTACGAAGCCTCGTCCGGCATTCCCTGATTTTTATCGCTTGCGCTTGAATAATCAATTGATAAACTTCTCGGTAGATTCTACGGAGACGATCTCGTTCGTAGCCGATGCCGGGACTTTCGCTACTTCTTACAGCGTGGAAGGCTCTGAGAATTGCAAGGCGATCAAGAATATTACCTTGGCTCAATTAGACGCTAACCAAGCGATCCATCGCTTACGGAAAGAGTCTGAGTCCGGTCTGTTGGCGGATTCCGTATATTCCCGTCAGGTGCTCGAGGCCGCCGAGGCTTATAAGGACGTGGCTCGTAAGTATATTTATTCCGCCCCGATGTCCGCCGCCGCTTACTTTGCCTTGTTCCAGCAAATCGACGGTTTGTTGTTCTTCGATTTGTATGACAAGAACGACTCGAAGGCTTATGGTGCCGTAGCCACCAGCTTCGATCATTATTATCCGGAAAGCCCGCGTGCCAAGCATTTGTATAACTTGGCCCTTCAATCGATAAAGGTGATTCGTAGCCAGCGCCCGATGGACTTGGATAAGGTGGAGAAGAAAGAGGTGAGCTTCTTGGATATCGAGTTGCCGGACGTACAGGGGGAAAACACGAAATTGTCTTCTGTCGCTACGGGTAAGGTGGTGTTGATCAACTTCACGGCCTATATGTCCGAATGGTCTCCTGCCTTGAATATGGAGTTTGGCGATTTATATACGAAGTACCACGATAAGGGCTTGGAGATTTATCAGATCTCCTTGGATAGTGATCTTCACTTCTGGAAGAACGCCGCTTCTAATTTACCTTGGACTTGCGTGCGTGATCCACAGTCTGTTTACTCCCAGACCGCGGCGTTGTATAACGTGAAACAACTTCCGGCGATCTTTATCTTGGATCGTAAGGGAAACTTGGTTAAACGGGTGGACGACGTGAAGAAACTTGAGGCCGACATCAAGTCCGTATTGTAAATTGTTCATGATTTAGTCATCAAATTTATATGTTATAAAGCACTTTCGTAAACTTGTCCATCTTAGAAAGATAGCCTAACTTTGCGAAGTCTTGAAATGATAAAAAAGGGAGTTCCGGCCATACAATTTGGTCGGGCTTCTTTTTTATTATGTGATAATCAATCAATATTAATATAAAGAATAAGGAGGATTTAATATGGCTGTTAGCTATATGACAAAGGACGGCTACGATAAGATTTTAGCCGAAATCAACTATTTGGAAACCGTGAAGCGCCCTGAGATATCTGCCCAGATCGCTGAGGCGAGAGATAAGGGCGACTTGTCCGAGAACGCCGAGTACGATGCCGCTAAAGAGGCTCAAGGGATCATGGAAGCTAAGCTCGCGCAGTTGAAAGGTTTGATCTCGAACGCCCGTCTGATCGATGAGAGTCGTGTGAAAACAGACGAGGTTCAGATTTTGAACAAAGTGAAAATTAAGAATACGAAGAATAACGCTGTCATGACCTATACGTTGGTATCGGATTCGGAGGCTAACCTGAAAGAAGGTAAGATCTCCGTAAGCACGCCGATCGCCCAAGGTTTGATGGGAAAGAAGGTAGGGGATGTCGTTGAGATCCGTGTGCCTTCCGGCTTGATGACGTTTGAGATTATGGATATTTCAATTTAAAAACAGAAAGACGTATGGCAACTATTTTCAGTAGAATCGTGGCGGGTGAGATCCCTAGCCACAAGGTTGCGGAAGACGATGAGTTTTTTGCTTTCCTCGATATCAATCCGGTGGCCTTGGGGCATACCTTGGTAATTCCCAAGAAGGAGGTCGATTATATCTTTGATATCGATGATCCGATGCTGGGACGGATGGTCGCTTTCGCTAAACGGGTAGCTCGTGCCCAAGAGGCCGCTATCGAGTGTAAGCGTGTAGGATTGGCTGTCATGGGCTTGGAAGTGCCTCATGCGCATATCCATCTGATTCCTATCACGAAGGAGTCCGATATGTATTTTGGCGGGAAGAAATTGGCTGTAAGTCAAGAAGAATTGGCCGAGATCGCCGCTAAGATTAGAAAAGAATTCAAATAATTGAATATAATTTTTTAATTATAAAAAATTGGTTATATT